>PPYE01157912.1_pt1 | contig 72788 bp, 67 predicted proteins | sample 1559881 | NCBI WGS metagenome assembly PPYE01 (sample SAMN08240022, study PRJNA423297) | Human gut metagenome, whole genome shotgun sequencing project. | reverse complement strand
TGAAGAACGGCAAGTACTGCGTTGTGAACAACACCTACGAGCCGCAGAGCACCGTTGTTTACAAGGGCGACGGCTCCAGCTTTGCGCTGGATATGGCGGCCAACGAGATCAAATGGTATGAGATATGATGCCGCCGCTGTGACGGCATAAGGGCAGGGCGCTCCGGCGCGGCGAAAGGCCGCGGCGCGGGCGCCCCGTTTTTGAATGAACGCGGCGCTTCCCCGCGCGTGCCGCTGTGCGGAACGCATCCGCGGCCCGGATTGCACGATCGTACAATCCCTACGGGAAATCTGTGAATACGATGTAAATCTTTTGTCTTTTCGGCTCGTTTTCCGTAAAACAGCTTGAGCTTTTTTTAACAAAGAGGTATAATAAATCCAAATCGCATTTTATTGGAAAGCGGGGGCAGGCCCCGCGATGCGAAAGGAAGCGCGGGCCATGGGCGCGCGTTTCAAAACAGAGGGAATTACATTAAAGAAAGGTGATTTGATTATGGCATTGACAAGCAACCAGCATGTTCTGGACTGGGTCAAAGAGATGGAAGAGCTCATGACCCCGGACAAAACCATCTGGATCGACGGTTCGGAAGGCCAGCTGCGCGCCCTGCGTGAGCAGGCGTTCGCCACGGGCGAGCTGACGGAGCTGAACCAGGAGGAGCTGCCCGGCTGCGTGCTGCACCATACCGCGAAAAACGACGTGGCCCGCGTGGAGGACCGCACGTTCATCTGCACCTCCAACAAGGCGGACGACTGCATGATGGTCAACTGGATGGACCCCAACGAAATGAAGGCCAAGCTGCTGCCCCTGTACAAAAATGTGATGGCGGGCCGCACCATGTACGTTATTCCTTACTGCATGGGCCCCATCGGCAGCCCGTTCTCCAAGGTCGGCGTTGAAGTGACCGACTCCATCTACGTTGTGCTGAACATGGATATCATGACCCGCGTGGGTGTGAAGGCCCTGCGGCAGCTGGGCGATTCCAACGATTTCGTGCGCGGCCAGCATGCCCGTGCGGACATCGACCCGGAGAACCGCTACATCGTCCAGTTCCCCGAGGACAACGCCATCTGGTCCATCAACTCCGGCTACGGCGGAAACGTGCTGCTGGGCAAAAAATGCTTCGCACTGCGCATCGCCAGCTACCAGGGCTACAAGGAAGGCTGGATGGCCGAGCACATGCTGATCCTCGGCATCGAGGACCCGCAGGGCAACGTGGACTACATCACCGCCGCGTTCCCCTCTGCCTGCGGCAAAACCAACCTGGCCATGCTCATCCCGCCCGAAGTGTATGCCAAGCAGGGCTACAAGGTGTGGACGGTGGGCGACGATATCGCCTGGATGCACATTGGCGACGACGGCCGCCTGTATGCCATCAACCCGGAGAACGGCTTCTTCGGCGTGGCTCCCGGCACCAACGAGAAATCCAACCCCAACGCCCTGCACACCACGATGAAGGGTACCATTTTCACCAACGTTGCGCATAACCTGGAGAACAACACCGTGTGGTGGGAAGGTCTGGACAAGAACCCGCCTGAGGATGTTCAGGAGTGGACGGGCCTGGCCGTGGACGGCAAGGAGTACATTGCAAACGGCGGCAAGCTGGCCCACCCCAACAGCCGCTTCACCGCTCCGGCCGCGAACTGCCCCTGCCTGTCCAAGGAGTTCAACAACCCCAACGGCGTACCTGTCACCGCGATGGTGTTCGGCGGCCGCCGCGCCAAGACGGCTCCGCTGGTCTACCAGTCCTTCAGCTGGGCGCACGGCGTGTATGTCGGCTCTGCCATGGCTTCTGAGACAACTGCCGCCGCTGCCGGCGCTGTGGGCGTTGTCCGCCGCGATCCGATGGCCATGCGTCCGTTCTTCGGCTACAATGTGGGCGATTACTTCGCGCACTGGCTGGAGATGGGCAAGAAGCTGGGCGACAAGGCGCCGAAGATCTTCAACGTCAACTGGTTCCGCACCGACGACGAAGGCCACTTTATTTGGCCGGGCTTCGGCGACAACATGCGCGTGCTGATGTGGATTCTGAAGCGCTGCAAGGGCGAGGCTGAGGCTGTTGAGACGGCCATCGGCTACGAGCCCAAGCCCGAGGATATCGACATCACCGGTCTGGACGGCGTCACCGTTGACACCATCAAGGGCCTGCTGGATGTGGATAAGGAGCTGTGGCTGGAAGACGTGAAGGGTGTTGAGGAACTGTACGCCCAAATCGGCGACCATGTTCCCGCCGAGCTGCACGCCGAGGCTGCCGCCCTGCGCGAGCGCCTTTCCAAATAATTCCCTCTGTTTTCAAACGCCCCCGCTGCAAAGCAGCGGGGGCGTTTTTGTGCTTGGAAAAATTTTTGAAAACCATTGACATATATAGGGCATCGATATATACTAAACAATAGAATATATAGATAATCTATATAAATGACCGCCGTGCACAGCACGGGGCAAAAGGGAGGAATTTACATGGCGGCGGGAAAAAACCTTGTGCCGGGCTCGGCCCAGATGCTGCTGCTGCGCCTGCTGGCGGAGCGGGACATGTATGGGTATCAGATGATCGAGGAGCTGGCACAGCGCTCCAACGATACGTTCGCGCTGAAGGCGGGGACGCTGTATCCCATTCTGCATGCGCTGGAGGCGGACGGCAGCATTGAAAGCTATGAACAGCCGGGCGGCGCGGCCACAGCAGGCAAGCCGCGGCGCTACTACCGTATCACCAGGGCCGGGCGTGGTGCGCTGGAGGCGCAGCAAACGGAGTGGCGCCGGGTGTCCCGGGCGATCAACGCTGTGTTGGAAACAATGGATATTCGCGCAGGGGTGGTGCTGTAATGGGACAGACGCGAAAGGAATGGCTGCAGACCGTCACAGCCCAGCTGCGCTGCCGCCGTGCGGTGCCGGGTGTGGAGCGGGAGCTGGAGAATCATCTCAGCGAACAGTATAACGCCTTTGTGGCCCAAGGCTGCGCGCCGGAAGAAGCCGAGCGCAGGACGGTGGAGAGCATGGGAGACCCGGTGCTGGCAGGCGGCGCGCTGGACCGCGTGCACAGGCCCCGCCCGGCCTGGGGACCGTTTTTTATGGTGGCGGCGCTGTTGCTGGCGGGTGCGCTGCTGCGTTTTTTCTGGAGCGTGCCCGTTTCGGCACAAGGCGTGTACCTGTGGCGCGAGGGCGCGTACCAAAGCCTGGCCGCCGCCTTGGCGGGAATTGCTGTGCTTGCGGCGGTATATTTCTGTATGGATGTGTCCCTGTTGGCACGCTGGACAAAGGCGCTCTATATCGGGCTGGCAGCCGTTTCGGCTTATGGTTTTCTGGCCGGATATACCCTGATGAACGGGCGGCGTCTTTGGACTGTTTGGGGTGTATCTTACGACGCCACTCATTTCAGCATGATTTTTATTCCCATTTACGCGGCCGTGGTGTACCGGCAGCGCGGCCGCGGCTGGGCGGGGCTGCTGGTCAGCGGTTTTGCCATTGTGCCGGGGCTCTGGCTGTGTATCATGGTGCCGCATCTGGCCGCGGCGTGTGTGCTGGGGCTTGCGGGGCTTGCCGTGTGTCTGGTATGCTGCGCAGGCGATTGGTATGGGCTTGGCGGAAAGAAAAGCTTTGCGGTTGTGCTGGGCGTGACAGCGGGCTCTCTTGTGGTGACATTTTTGCTGGTGCTGCTGTTGATGCCGGGTCTGGCCGGGAGCCTTCAGCGGCATCTGGAGGTGCTGCTTGCACCGGATGCAAATGCAGCGGGCGCGGGCTATTGGATGAACGCCCTGCGGCGCATGTGGGACGGGATGCGGTGGCTTGGCCCCGGAGACGGCAGTTTGCCGCTCGGGGAAAAAGCGGCGCTCGGCACCGTGGGAGAATTTGCAGGGAAGGCGGTGCGGGAGCTGCGCGCCGATTACCTGCTGGCTTACGCGGGCTGGCGGTACGGTATTGCCTGCGCCGCAGCGCTGGCCGCAGCTGTCGCGGGCGCGCTGGCATGGCTGTGGCGCACGGCCATGCGCACCCGCAGCAGCATCGGGCGGCTGTGCGCGGTGGGCTGCTGTGCACTGCTCACGATGCACGGCGTGCTCAACCTGCTCTCCTGTCTGGGCTGGAGTTCCGCGAGAGGGATGCTGCCCTTTTTAGACGGCGGCTGGACGGGTGTAATGCAGGCGGGGCTTGCAGGGCTTTTGCTCTCGGCCTTCCGGCTGGACGACGTGCTGCGCGAGCCGCAGGGAACGTGCGCGCCCAAAGCGCCCGCCCGCCTGGTTCCCGCAGGCCGCTTTGCGTACAGCGACGGCACGCTGCACATCCGGCTTCGGTGAACGGTAAAGTTTTTCTGCGGGCCGTCCCCGGCCCGCAGCCATCGGGATAAACTTTTTTATTGCGGAGAAATCAAAAACCGCATGGCTTTTGCCATGCGGTTTTTGCAGCAATTTACAGGTGTTCACAAATACCGGCGAGAACCTCAATGGATTTTTCCACGCCCAGCTTGCCGGAGTTGATGGCCACGTCGTAGCTGTCGGCCGCGCCCCAGTCGTTGTCCGCGTAGAAGTTGTAGTAATTGGCGCGCTGACGGTCCGTCTTTTTGATGAGGGACCGCGCGGCGTCTTCCTCTACATTGCGCACGCGGGAGATACGCTGGATGCGCAGCTCCATAGGGGCGTGGATGAACACTGAAAGCATGTCCTTGCGTCCGCGCAGGATATAATCCGCACAACGGCCGATGATGACGCACGAATCCTTTTCAGCCATATCGCGGATGGTATTGCTCTGGAACAGGAACAGCTTGTCGTTGGTGAGGTAATCGTTGTAATTGGTGAAATTCATGGCCTGTCCGTGCGTACCCATGGACAGGGAGTACAAAAAGCTGTTGGTGGGCTTTTCGTCCGCCTTTTCAAACAGCTCTTCTACGATGCCGCTCTCCTCGGCCGCCTTTTTCAGGATCTCTTTGTCGTAGAACCGGATGCCCAGCTTTTTGGCCAGGCCCAGCCCAATCTCGCGCCCGCCGCTGCCGAACTGCCTGCCGATGCAAATGACCAAATGCTTCTCCATAAAAGTACAGCCTCCCCTTGAAACGGATTCGAAAGCGGTCCGCCTTCTAGGGCAAGTATACCATATTTTGGCGCGGAGTTCTAGTTCTCGGGCAGAAAGAATTTCGGCGCGGCTTTGCACAAAATGACGGCGCACACGGTGGTGATGAGCAGTTCGGGCAGCATGTAGCTGCCGTTATAGATAAAGCTGTACAGCCAAACGGACATCCCCCTCGCCCATTCGTAGCTTTCCTGGTAGCTGCCCCACAGAAGCGCGCCGGACAAAAAGCTGCACAAAAAGCGGATGACGCACACAGCGGCGGTGCCCGCGGCTACGCCCAGCAGATGGTTTTTGAAGGGCTTGGCGATAACGCCCGCCAGGCCCAGCAGGGTGAAAGCCAGCACGTAGTCCAGCAGAACGACGCCCACAAACGCGGCCACAGTGCCGGCGGGAGGTGCGTAAAAGCCCAGCAGCATCTGCAAAAGGCTGTTGACGAAGCCCGTGGCCAGGCCCCACTTCACGCCGTGACGGAACGAGACGAGGATAAACGGCAGCATGGACACCAGCGTAACGCTGCCGCCGAAGGGCATTTCGAAGATCTTGATCTGCGCGAGTACGGTGCCCACCGCGATCATCAGCGCGCATTCAACAAGCGTTCGGGTGCGGGAATACGATTTTGTTGCCATAGAGAAAAACCCCTTTTTTATGTCGTAACATAAAAACAGGCGCGTCCGCAAACTGCGGGCGCGCCAAAGTTTCCCAATTGCGCATTTCTGCGCCAAAACTTCCTACGCCGGCATTACCCGGATCAGGTAAAGGGTTCATGCACACGCGTACGCGTACAAATCTCAGCCTTTCGGCACCCCTGTTTTTATGTCCGTATGTATTATAGGCGCTGGCGGCGGCGGTGTCAACCGTGTTGAGCGTATTATTTTTCCGGCAGGACGTACCGGGAACGTCAAAAAGGCATTTTTTTCGTATATCCTGCTTGGCAAGCCCGCGTGCGATATGGTATCATTCGCTTGGAAGGCCGCCCGCACAGCGGCGGCCGCCTGCGAAACCGGACGGGCTGTCTGCGGCTGCGGCGCCGTAAAAGGCCCGGTGGTGCCTTGGAATGGTGAACAGGGGAGGATTGCGGCTTTGAACTTCGTTTCGCTGCGCTTTTGTGCGTTTTTCGTTGCGGCGGTTTTTGTTTATTATGTGCTGCCGCGCCGCGCGCGGCAGCCATGGCTGCTTGCGTGCAGCTGCTTTTTCTATATGTGCTGGAATCCGGCCTATATTGTGCTCATCCTGTTTTCCGCGTTCAGCACCTATTTGTGCGGGCGTGCGCTGGCGGTATTGGGTGCGCCGGCCGCCGGGAACCGGGGCAGGCGCAGGGCGGCCATGGCCGTTTCGCTGGCGGCAAATCTGGGAATTCTGTTTTTCTTCAAATATTATAATTTTTTTGCGCAGAGTGCGAACGGTCTGCTGGCTGCGCGGGGCTTCCCCGCCGTACCGCTGCTGGGCGTGCTCCTGCCTGTCGGCATCAGCTTCTACACGTTTCAGGCGATCGGTTACACTGTGGACGTATACCGGGGCAGCGTGTCCGCCGAGCAGCGCTTTTGGCGGTATCTGCTGTTTATCTCCTTCTTTCCGCAGCTGGTGGCCGGGCCCATTGAACGCAGCGGCAATATCCTGCCCCAACTGCAGCTGCCTGCCCGTTTTTCCTACGAGCGGGCCAAAAGCGGCCTTGTGCTGATGCTGTGGGGTTATATTCAGAAAATGGTTGTGGCGGACAGGCTGGCGCTGCTGGCGGACACCGTCTATGCCCAATGCGGCGCTTTGGGCGGCTGGGCCACGGCGGCGGCCACGGTGCTGTTCTGCTTTGAGCTTTACTGCGATTTTTCTTCCTACACCGACATCGCCCGGGGCGCGGCGCGCATTTTGGGCGTGGAACTGATGGAAAATTTCCGCAGTCCGTTCCTCTCTCAATCCGTGGCGGAGTTCTGGCGCAACTGGCACATCAGCCTGTCCAGCTTTTTCCGGGATTACCTGTATATCCCGCTGGGCGGCAGCCGCAGGGGGCTGGCGCGCACCTGTGTGAACACGATGGTTGTTTTTCTGTGCAGCGGGCTGTGGCACGGCGCGGCATGGACATTTGTGGCATGGGGGCTTTTACACGGGCTGTACCTTGTGTGCGGCCGCCTGACGCTGCCCCTCCGCAAACGGCTGTATACGGCGCTGCGGGTACCCTATGGCTGTTTGCCCGCGCGGCTTTGGCGCACGGCGTGGACGTTTGCGCTGGTGGCGTTTTCGATGATTTTCTTCCGCGCCGGCGGCATGGACGCGGCGTTGAGCATGGTGCGAAGCCTGCTGCGCCCGGGCGCGTTCCCGGGCCGGGAAGCGGTGCTCGCCTGGGGAATGGACGGGCCCGACCTGTTGCTTTCGGCTGTGTGCGTGGCGGCTGTTGTTTTGTGCGACGTGCTGCGGCGGCGTTGGGGCAGCCTTTCGGCGCGGCTGCTGCAAAAGCCGCTGGCTGTGCAATGGGCCGTGCTGCTGGCAGGGGTGCTCACGGTGGCGATATTCGGTATGTACGGCGAGGGCTATGTGGAAAAGCCGTTCATCTATTTCCAGTTCTGAGCGGGGGAGGGCGTAAACATTGGGGAAAGGACCGGTCTCAAAGAAGACGCGCGGCCTGCCGCCGCTTGTCCGCGCGCTGGCGTTCGGGTGCATCCTGCTGGCGCTGCTCTTGTGTGCGCAGGAGGTGCTGGCCCCCAAGGGCGGGTGCATCGACGGCTTTTATGCTGAGCCGGAGGATACCATCGATGTGATCTTTCTGGGCAGCAGCCATGCCAACGCGGCGTTTGCACCCGCGCAGATGTGGCGCGAGCAGGGTTTCACGGGGTATGTATTGTACTCCTGGAGCCAGCCGATGTGGGTGAGCTACCATTACGCGGTGGAGGCGTTCAAGCGGCAGACGCCCAGGGTAGTGGTGCTGGAAGGGTTCGGACTGTGCTACGGCACCACCTATATGACGCCTGCGGACGTGGACGGCACCTCGGACGATTATTCGCTGCGCATCCCGCCGTCCCTCAACCGCGCGGCGCTGGCCGTCGCCATGAGCCGGTGCCAGCAGAACTCGCCGCCGTTTTACCGCTATCTGCCGATGCTGCGCTACCACACCCGGTGGAAGAGCCTGACGGCGGAAGATTTCACCTGGTTTTTTCAGGATCATGCGACCACGGGAAAAGGCTACGGCCCTTTACAGACGGTGGAGGAATTCCCCGTGCCCATACTGGAAGGGGAACCGGAGGAAACGCCCATCTATCCCCAGGCTGAGGAATATCTTTACAAGCTTATCGCACTTTGCAGAAAAAAGGATGTGCCGCTGGTGTTCGTGGTGACGCCCTATGAGACGAGCGGGGCCGAGTACGGCGTGTTCCGCCGCGCGGCGCGCATCTGCGCGGAAAACGGTGTGCCCGTGCTGGATTACAACGCGCCCGGTGGGCGGGATATCGGCTTTGACTATGCAACGGACCTGGCCGACCATGCCCATGTGAACACCGCAGGCGCGCAAAAAATCAGCACGGATCTGGCGGCTTATCTGGCGGAGCATTACGGTATGCCCGACAAGCGAGGCGACGCGGCCTACGCGGCGTGGGACGAGGCGGCGAGGATGGAGCACCGGGACGCACAGAATATAACGTTGCGCTTCACGCTGGACATGGCCGAATATTTCCGCCTGCTGATGCAGGATAAGGACTTGGCGGCGGTCATCACGACACAGGGCGACGCCACGGAAGCGAATCCCTCCGCTCCGCGCGCAGTGTTCAGGCAATGGGGGCTGGACACGCTGCCGCTGGAACAAAGCGGCATGCAGGGCCTATATGTGGTGGACGGCGGAAAAGTCGTGTATCAGCAGACCGGCGCCGGCCCGCTGGAATACACGCTTTCCTGGGGCGGGCACGATGTGACGCTGCGCAGCGCGGCGGACAATTCCTCCACAACCGTGGACGGAGAAGAACAGAGCCGCAACCGTCCGGGCGTCAATGTGCTGGTGTACGACAAGGTGCTGGACCGCGTCATCCAGTCCATCAGTTTCTCCACGCTCCACGCATACAGCGGATATACGGCATGATGCAGAAGGCGGCCGGACGTGCACTGTGCACGCCCGGCCGCTTTGCTTTGTTATGGAGGGGACGCCCGCCTATGGCGCGCGGGTGTTTTGCCAGGTAATGGCGATGTGCGCGGCAGCAAACAACACGGAAAAGAAAACCAGCAGCCAGTGGCGCAGAAAAAGGCCGTTCAGCAAAAAGATCAGGCAGGGCAGCACAGCCAGCGGCAGCGCGTACCGGGGCTTCGCGGCGCGGAAATACAGCAGCCAGAATACCCAGTACAGTACGAGCAGCGCACCGGTGCCGGCCAGCCACGCGATGAAGCCTTCCGCCGAGGCAAAACCGAATTCCGTAAGGCCGGCGTGGAATATCATCAGAAACATGCATCCATAGCGGCCTGCCTGTTCAGCCAAGCCGAGGATGCGGCTTGTGCGGGGCGGTTGCGTGTTTTTGTTTGCGGCGGCGTATACGGCGTTGGGAATGAGCAGCAGCAACACGATGCCAAGGCCGAACCAGCTGATCCAATTCATAGGCGAATTCCTCTTTTATGGGCTAAAACAGGCGCATCATCCACTCCGTGCAGAATACCACGCCGCAGGCGGCCAATGCCACAGGCAGCAGAGCCGCGCCGCGGTAAGCCAGAAGCACAGCCGCGGCGAAGCCCACGGTGGCGGAAAACACGCTGCCCGTGCTCTCAAAGATGGCGGGCACCGTCATTACGGCCAGCACGGCGTAAGGAACATAGAACAGAAAGCTTTTGATAAAACGGCTGCGCAGCTTTTTGCGCAGCAGCGCCAGCGGCAGCATGCGTATAAGGTATGTTACGCCCGCCATTACCACGATGTACAGCCAGATGGTTTTTGCATTCATTTACGCCACCTCCCCGTCCGGTGCTCCGGAAGGCTCGTCCGGCACCGGCGCGGCCAGCGCGCCCAGGCCCGCCGCCAGCACGGTGCAGAGGATGATGGAAAAACCGCTGGAAACCGTGTTCAGCACAGGCAGCCAGTGCATGGCGCAGCTGAGCGCGACAGCCAGAGCCACCACGCCCAGCACGGCGCGGCTCTGCTTTGCAACGGGCACCACGATGGCGATGAACATGCCGTAAATGGCGATGGACAGCGCGCTGCGCACCGACGGCGGCAAAAAGCCGCTGGCCACGGCGCCGCACAGCGTGCCCAGCGCCCAGCCGCAGTAAGGCGCGATCATCACGCCGAACAGATAGCGCTTGCCCACCTCTCCCTTTTGCCCGGACGCCACGGCGAACACCTCGTCCGTCATCATAAAGCTGAACAGCATGCGGTCGATGAGGCCGACGCGGCGCTCCAGCTTTTGGGAGAGGGAAAGGCTCATCAGGGCATAGCGCAGATTGATGACGAGCTGTGTGAGCGCCGTTTCAAACAGCGTGCCGCCGCCGAAAATGAGGGAAAGCCCGGCGAACTGCCCGGCGCTGGTGACGTTCGTCATGCTGATGGCCACGGTGGCCCACACCGGCAGGCCGCCCGTCACGGCCATCATGCCGAACGTGACGGAGACGGAAAGATAGCCCAGGCCAATGGGCACGCCGTCGTGAAAGCCCGCCCAGAAAGAATTCTGGACGGGCGCGGTGGTTTGCTGTATCTGCTGCAAGGGGAACACCTCGAAAAAAGAATGGGGCGGGGAAGGGGTTATTTGAAGAACAGCCCGCCCAGCTTGCCCTCCGGTGTGTAGGAGAGCGTAAAGGTCACCGCGGCGTTTTCATATTTTGCCTGTACCACGGCCACGCCGTAGCCGTCCTTGCCGCCCACGGTCGTTTTTGTGATGGAATCGAACGCGCCGGCGGCTTCCAGCACCGGCTGCCATACGGCGGCAAGGTCCTCGGCCGTCATGGCGGAGGTCATCTCCTCTGTCATTCCGGCGAACAACGCGTCATAGTCCTCGTCGTTCAGCTGCGCCACGGTCTGCGCCGCGGCGTCCGTCACGCTTTCCTGCGTCAGGCCGTCGGGCAGCGGCGCGGCGCCGCACCCGGCCAGCAAAGCCAGGCTTAAAATCAGGCACAAAGCAAGCGATAAAGTGCGTTTCATACCAGTTCCTCCAATGTTTCCTGTTTGATGTTTTTTTTGCCAGTGCGGCAGACGTCCTGCAGGCAGCACACCTCGCACAGAGCCTTGCGGGCGGTGCACACCACGCGTCCGTGCATCACGCAGCGGTGGCAGAAATCGTTGGACTCCTCAGGCGGCAGGACCTTCACCAGCGCGCGCTCCACCTGCACCGGGTCGGTGGTGTCCGTCACGAAGCCGATGCGGTTTGCCATGCGGATGCAGTGGGTGTCCGCCACGACGGCGGGCAGGTGGAAGATATCGCCCCGGATGAGATTGGCGCTTTTGCGGCCCACGCCCGGCAGGCGCAGAAGATCCTCCATGGCCTGGGGCACTTTGCCGCCGTATTCCCGCAGCAGCATGTTTGCCATGCCGGCAAGGTCCCGCGCCTTGCTTTTGCCCAGGCCGCAGGGCTTGATGATGGCCTCTATGGCGTCCGGCCCGGCCGCAGCCAGCGCCTCCAGCGTGGGATATTTGGCAAACAGGTCCTTTGTCACGATATTCACGCGGGCGTCGGTGCATTGGGCCGAAAGCCGCACGCTGACAAGAAGCTGCCACGCGTCGTCATAGGCAAGCGAGCATTCGCTCACGGGGTATTCCTTTTTCAGGCGCTCTACAATGAGCCTGGTATCTGCTTTTGTGCGCAAAAAGACGCCTCCCTGTTGCACGGCGGCCGCCCCGCGCGCTTTCGCGCATAAAAGAAAGCCGCCGATAAATTGATATTATGATAGCACATTTCGTCCAAAAGCAAAAGGGGGAACGTCTGTGCCGCTGAAAATTCAGCAGTTTAACAGGCTAAAGCGTCTTGTGCGCCGCGCGCGGCGGGTGTATAATCTATAATTGGGAAGAAGGCGGGGAAAACCGCCGCAGGAAGTAAAACAGTACAGGAGGGCACACCCATGTTCAAAGAAATGATGGACACCATCGGCTTCGTCACACAGGCCGACCCCGAGGTCGGCGCGGCGATGGAGGCCGAACTCAAACGCCAGCGGGGCAATATCGAGCTGATCGCCTCTGAAAATATCGTCTCGCCCGCGGTAATGGCCGCCATGGGCAGCGTGCTCACCAACAAGTACGCCGAAGGGTATCCCGGCCACCGCTACTACGGCGGATGCCAGTGCGTGGACGTGGTGGAGGACATTGCCCGCGACCGCGCGTGCAGGCTGTTCGGCGCCAAGCACGCCAATGTGCAGCCGCATTCGGGCGCGCAGGCCAATCTGGCCGTTTATTTTGCGCTGCTGAACGTGGGCGATACCGTCCTGGGCATGGATCTTTCCAACGGCGGCCACCTCACCCACGGCAGCCCTGTGAACATGAGCGGCAAGAACTACAATTTCATCGCATACGGCGTGGACGAAAACGGCTATCTGGATTATGCGGATCTGGAGAAAAAAGCAAAGGAGCACCAGCCCAAAATGATCGTCGCGGGCGCTTCGGCCTACTCCCGCACCATTGATTTTGAACGCATCGCGAAGATCGCCCGGGAAAACGGCGCGCTGTTTATGGTGGATATGGCGCACATCGCGGGGCTTGTGGCCGCTGGTCTGCACCCGAACCCCGTGCCCTATGCCGACGTGGTGACAACCACCACCCACAAAACGCTGCGCGGCCCCCGCGGCGGCCTGATCCTGTGCCGGGAGGAGTACGCCAAGGCCATCGACAAGGCTATTTTCCCGGGTACCCAGGGCGGCCCGCTGGAGCATATCATCGCGGCCAAGGCCGTGTGCTTCGGCGAAGCGCTGAAGCCGGAATTCAAAGAATATCAGAAGAATATCGCAGAGAACGCCCGCGTGCTGGCCCAGGCGCTGCTGGACGAGGGGCTGGGCCTTGTCTCCGGCGGCACGGACAACCACCTGATGACCGTGGACCTGCGCGGCACGGGCGTTACGGGCAAGGAGCTGGAGCGCCGTCTGGACGAGGTGCACATCACAGCAAACAAAAACACCGTTCCCAACGACCCGGAGAAGCCTTTCGTTACCTCCGGCGTGCGCATCGGAACGCCCGCTGTCACCACCCGCGGCTTCGGGCCGGAGGAAATGCGGAAGATCGCAAAATGGATCGCGGCCTGCACCTTTGATTTTGAGGCGCAGAAGGAAGCCGTCGCCGCCGAGGTAGCCGCCCTGACGGCCCGTTTCCCGCTGTACGAGTAACAACAGCACGCAGACAGAAAAAAGCTCCGAATAACCCCGCGCCGTGCGCGGCGAACGGGGCCGCAGGCCCTGTTCGTAGGCAGCTTGGCGCAAAAGCGAAGCTTTTTCGACAAGCTGAAAGCTCCGGGTGCGGCGGAAAGCCGGGCCCGGAGCTTTTCATAAAAGAGCAAACAACGGTCAAAGTATGAAAAAAGCGGGGAAGATGATGGAATACACAGTGGATGACAAAGAATTGGACGCTGCGGCCTTTATTCAGTTTGCCAATCGGATATGGCCTGGAAATTATGATGAAAATAAAACCCGGGGCGCGCTGTCCAAAACAATCAATATAGCTGCCTATGATAAGAAAAAGCTTGCAGGATGCCTGCGCATTCTTTCAGACGGCTGTTTTTTCGGGACGATCACAGAGCTTCTCGTTCTTCCGGAATATCGAAGACAGGGAATCGGCAGCACACTCCTCCGGCTTGCCAGGGAAAACGCTCCAACAATGTTGTATTTTGGCGCGCAGCCGGGCTTGGAGCATTTTTATGAAAAGAACGGATGTCAAAAAGGGCTGCAATCCTATGTAATAGAAGGCGGAAACAGCTTGAAGCGGTAAAATGAACAGACGGGCCGGCGGGGTATTCCCGCCGTGTGTCAGATGAACGGGAAAGCTGGCGCAGCATTCAGACACAGTCGGTCACTTGCGGAAGATATCCACCGCATGGCTTGTAATGCCCGCCAGGTCCGCGCGTTCACAGGTGGCGAAATGGTATTTCAGATACAGGGCGAAGGCGTCAGCGTCCATCGCGTCGATCTCGTCGCGCAAAAGCAGGGCGCAGCCGTCGGAGGCCACATAGTGCAGCCGCGTTACAGGGAACACGGACATCAGCTCATCAACATCCTCTTTGCGCACCAGTTCGAACAAATCCTTTGGCTGGGAGCTGGCGGCAAACGTCCGGGCGTCCAGCAGCCCGTCCCGCACATATTCGGCAACAGAGATATTGCCGCGGCGGAAGCCCTCGTCCAGAAGGCAGCCGTCGGAGATGACATAAGCGGCAAAGACAACGCCGCCCGGCTTTGTGACGCGGATCGCCTCCCGCAGCGCCCGGCGCTTGTCGTCCTGAGTATACAGATGATACAGCGGGCCGAGCAGAAGCGTGACATCGTAGGCGTTGTCCGCAAAGGCGGACAGATCCAGAGCATTGCCCTGTGCGATGGTGACGCTTTCCCCGGGACGGGTGTTTTGGCGGAAAACCTCGATGTTGTGCGCGACCAGCTCCACCGCGTCCACGGGATGCCCCCGGCGCGCCAGCGCGTGAGAATAGCGGCCCGTTCCGGCGCCGATCTCGAGGACTTTGTCGCCGTGCTTGAGATATTTCTCGATGTAGCGCATCGTGGTGAGAAATTCGACGCTGCCGTGCTGAAACAGCAGGCGGCTGTCCTCGTCGTAATGGTTGTAAAAATCGTTCAGATATTGATTTGCTTCCATGCGGCACCTCCTTACAGAGCCAGTCGTATTTGGTCTCTATTATAGTATGGGGCATGGAGCGAATCAAGAAAAAGTTTCCACGGCCGGGCGCGGAGGAGGCAAGCGGCAGGAGCGGCCCGCCCCGGGGCGGTTATTCCACCGCGCGCAGGCGCAGTGCCATCACGGTTACGTCGTCGGGCATGTCCTGCTGCTTTTCCCTCGCCGCGCGGGCCACCGCATCCGCCAGCTTTTGGGGCGCGTCGTCCGCGTGAGCCACGAGCTGCGCGCGCAGCCAGGAGGCGCCCGGAGCCAGCGCGCCATCGCTCACCAGCACAGCGGTATCGCCGGGGGAAAGGCACAGCAGCTCCCGGCGGCCCGTCACGCTGCCGAGAATGCCGATGGGAAGCGTGTCGCCGCTGTAAACGGCGGCCTTACCGTCCCTTAATAGAAACGAAGCCGCGGCCCCCGCCTTGTACAGCACTGCGTCCCCGGTGTACAGGTCGATGGAAAGCGCGTCCAGTGCCACGGCGCTTTCGTCGTCGCTCTTCAGCGCCAGCGCGATGTTCACCAGCCGCGCCGTGCTGGCGCTTTCGAACCCGGCGTGCAGCAGCTCTTTCGTAAGGGAGGCGGCCAGCACGCCGCCCACCGCCGCCGCCTTACCGGTGCCCATGCCGTCGCACAGCACCGCGTGAAAATGGCCTGTTTCATCGGGGAAGGCCTGTATCGCATCGGCGGATATGTCGCCGCCGGCGGGCAGGGCGCAGACGGCGCAGTCCACGGCAAAGCGGGGCCGTTCACGGAACAGCAGCTTGGTCACCGTGCCGGAATGGATGCATTGGGCGGGCGCGAAGGTGCGGCGGCACAGGGTGGAGACCTCATCGGTGATGACCTTCAGCTCGTCGGCCGTGAAGGACAGGCGCGGCACGCATACGGTGGCCGTCACGCGGCCGGAAGCGTCCTGGGCAACGGTGGTCTCCAGCGGCTCCAGGCCGATCTCCGAGAACAATTGCTCCAGCCGGCGGGCCTTGCGCTTGTCCGGAACATCCGTCTGGTACACCTGTCCGGCCAGCTCGGCCAGAGCCGAGGCCAGGGCGCTGTACTGTTCGCACAAAGCGGCGCGCGCCGCGCCGTCGTGTGTGCGTGCCGCCCGCCGCGCGGCCTGTTCGGCGGCGGCCACATTGATGGCGTTGGCCAGCCGCACAGGTGTCTGGCACCGCCGCTGCAAAACCGGGGGCAGGTCCGCCGCGGCCACGCCGTCGGGCATGGCAATGAGCGGGGAAAGATTGTTGAACGCGTCGTAGGTCTCGCCGGCGCAGTCCACCCAGCAATACAGGCGTTTGCCGCAGGCCTTGCAGCAACGCTCCGCCACGGCGTCGCACAGGTCGGCAGTGGTCTCGCGCCGGGGCGGCAGCCGTTCGCATACGGCCTGCACGGTGTCGCCCACGGCGCACAGCGCGCCGGACACAGCCTCCAGCCGCCCGGAGAGCGTGGTGAGCGCCGCCCGTGAGGCAAAGGGGGCGGACGGCGGCGCGGCGGGAACACGCTGGAACAGTCCGGCGGGCAGCAGGCAGTACGCCGCGCCCGCAATGCAAAGCTCCACGGCCAGCTGCAGCCCCGCGTTGTTGCCGGGCGCGCAGGACACGCCCACCAGCCCCGCGCCGCAGAACACCAGAGCCGTCACCGGGCGGCTGCTGCCTGTGAACAAGCCAGCGGCAAGCCCGCCTGCCGCGATGCCAAGCCCGGCATACAGGTTGGCGGGGTCCGCCGCGCACAGCACCGCCATGGCGCCCACGGCCGTTACGGCGGCTGCTCCCTCCTGCCCGCGGGCCGCAACAGCCAGCACCGTCAGCGCGGCGGCGGCGCGGGCGACGGACAGCCCCAGTACCGTGTAGGGCGTCAGGCAGGCCAGCAGCGCCATAAAGGCGAAGCAAAGCGCGGCGCGCTCCTCGGCGTCCTGAGGCATTCCGCCCTGCCGGGGCACGGCAAAAAAGCCCACCAGAAGATAGGACAGCCCCAGCACAAGCAGCGCTTCGGCCGCGGCGGAGAGGATGCCCGGCAGCCCGGCATAGCCCGCCACGGCCAGGCCGGAGCGGATGAGGCAGAATACGATGCCCGCCGCCGTGGCGGGGGCCATGGGCGCATAATTCTGACGGCGCGTACCGGCCAGGCCGCGCAGGAGCGCCACCACGGCCGCGCCGGCCAGGTAAGGCGCGGCGTCTGCCAGCGGCAGCGCAAAGGCGTATCCGGCCGCCGCGCCCGCGGCGGCGCACACCGCGTAGGGTGTGGGCACAGCCGCCGCGAAGCAGAGCCCCAGAGGGCGCAGGCCGCCCAGCAGCGGCGCGCCGGCGCCCAGCCAGCCCAGCAATGCGGCGCAAAGCTGGAACGCAAGAGGCAGAAGGCGTTGGGGCACGCCCGTGCGCATCGCCTTTCGCACCACGGGCCTTTCACGGAGTTTGACGGACATGTGGGTCACCATTCTTTCCTTCCGGGCTTTTCCGGCACGGCGTTGGACGGTGTGCGCCGGATCTGCCCGCTTTCTTTTCCCGCCCGGGCGGGGCGCTTTCCCGAAGAAAGGCATAAACCGCGCGCGGGCCGCATATCTATGGCAGGGTACCCACAATTATAAAAGTCCCCGGCAGAAGATTTTGTCTCTTCATGCCGGGGACTTGTTAAATTTGGTAATTTTTTACAATTATCTCCGTTTTGCCGATGTGACAGGGAGATAGCCTTTACAGGCGCTGGATGGCGGCTTTGACACGGGCGACCGCTTTTTCCTTGCCCAGCACAGCGGCCAGCTCGATGCCGCCGCCGGGGGTGAACTGCTTGCCGGACACCGCCACACGCAGAGGCCACAGCATAAAGCCGTTTTTCACGCCTTTTTCCTCAATCAGAGCAAACAGGGCAGCATGCACCGCGTCCCGGGTGAAGCCGTCGGCCGGAATGGCCTCCAGTACGGGCAGAATGGCTTCCAGCGCTTCCTTGGCGGTCTCGGCGGTGGTCTTCATTTTCTTGTTGGTATACATGGCAAGGTCATACTCGGGCATTTCGTCGATAAAGTCGATCTGCTCGGGGATATCGCTCATCAGCTCGCACCTCTGGTGCAGCACCTGGGCCAGCAGGGCCTTGTTGCAGGGCGTCTTGACGACACTGTCAATATACGGCTCGGCTTTTTCGAAAAACGCCTCCTCGCTCATGGCGCGGATGTATTCGGCATTGATATAGCGCAGCTTCGCGGGGTCGAAAATGGCGGGAGCCTTGCCGATGCCGCTCTCGTCGAACACCTCGATCATCTCTGGCAGCGTGAAGATCTCGCGCTCGCCCTTGGGACTCCAGCCCAGCAGCAGAATGTAGTTGAGCACGGCTTCTTTCAGGTAGCCTTTGGCGACGAGGTCCTGATAGCTTGCGTCTCCGTTGCGCTTGGACAGCTTGTTCTGCGCGTCCTTCATCACGGGCGGGCAGTGAATATAGGTGGGGATATCCCAGCCGAAATCCTTGTACAGCAGATTGTATTTGGGCGTGCTGGAAAGGTATTCCGAGCCTCGGATGACATGGGTGATGCCCATCAGATGGTCGTCCACCACGTTGGCGAAGTTGTAGGTGGGCATGCCGTCGGTCTTGATGAGGATCTGGTCATCCAGCGTGGCGTTGTCCACCTCGATGTGGCCGTACACCACGTCCTCAAAGCTGGTGGTGCCGGTTTTGGGCATTTTCTGGCGGATGACGTAGGGAAGGCCGGCGTCCAGCTTTGCCTGCACCTCCTGGGGCGAAAGGCTGCGGCAGTGGCCGTCGTAGTGGGGAGCCTGGCCGCTGGCTTTCTGCACCAGGCGCATTTCATCCAGACGCTCCTTGTCGCAGAAGCAGTAATAAGCCTTGCCTTCTTTCACAAGCTGCTCGGCATAGCCCTTGAACATGCCCATGCGTTCACTCTGCACATAGGGGCCGACGGGGCCGCCGATGTCCGGCCCCTCGTCCCAGATGAGGCCCGTTTCGCGCAGGGTATTGTAGATGATATCCACCGCACCCTCCACATAACGCTCCTGGTCGGTGTCTTCGATGCGCAGAATAAACGTTCCGCCGGCGCTTTTGGCTTTTAAAAACGCATAGAGGGCGGTGCGCAGATTGCCTACGTGCATGTAGCCCGTGGGGCTGGGGGCGAAACGGGTACGGACGATATTCGATGCCATAGCTTTGGTACTCCTCAATTTTTGGATTTTGCCCGGCGCAGCCGGACGGACATGAAAAAACGGCGTTCCGCCGCGCTTTTATTCCTTATTAAGTTTAGCCGCAAGCAGGCTGTTTGTCAATTGCCCGGCCTGTTAAAAAAACGTTTGCAGCCCGGACACGCGCCGGGAAAACACCCCTACAGCGCAAAATTGCCCTTTTGCGCGCCGGAAAGGAGAACGGAGGGGCCCAAAAAGCGGCCGCGCAGCACAAAGCGTTTGGCGTCCCGCAGAGGTTGGCGATTTTGCCGGCGGCCTCGATTGCTTTCAGGCTTGGGGTGTGCTACAATAATTTATATATTGTAAAAAAGCAGGGGGAACCCGAAATGGAAGAACAGAAAAAACGCATCCTGAGCGGCATCCAGCCCACCGGCACTTTTACGCTGGGCAATTATGTGGGCGCGGTGCGCAACTGGGACGCGCTGCAAAGCGATTATAACTGTATTTATATGATCGCCAACATGCACGCCATCACCGTGCGCCAAACGCCGGCGGACCTGCGCCGCCAGACGCGGGAGGCTGCGGCGCTGCTGCTGGCTTGCGGCATCGACCCGGACAGGAGCGTGCTGTTCGTACAGAGCCATGTGCCCGCTCATGCGGAGCTGTCGTGGGTGCTCTCCTGCAGCACGCCCTTCGGCGAGCTGACGCGTATGCACCAGTTTAAGGAAAAGAGTGCCAGGCATCCGGAGGATATCAACGCGGGCCTGTTTACCTATCCTGTGCTCATGGCGGCTGACATCCTCATCTACAATGCCGACCTCGTACCCGTGGGCATCGACCAGAAGCAGCATCTGGAGCTGGCGCGCAATGTCGCCCAGAGGTTCAACGGCGTATACGGCGACACCTTCGTGGTGCCCGACGGCTACATCCCCAAAACAGGAGCCAAAATCATGAGCCTGCAGGAGCCGGAGAAGAAAATGAGCAAAAGCGACACCAACGTCAACGGCTTTGTGCTGATGCTGGACGACGCGGATACCATCGTGCGCAAATTCAAGCGCGCCGTAACGGACTCCGACGGATGCGTGCGCGCCGCCGGGGACAAGCCCGGCGTCACAAATCTGATGAGCATTTACAGTGTGTTCACGGGCCGCGATTATGCCGCCATTGAGAAGGAGTTCGCGGGCAGGGGCTACGGCGAATTCAAGCTGGCCGTGGCCGAGGTGGTGAAGGATGCTTTCGCCCCCATCCAGGCCGAATACAAACGCATCCTGGCGGACAAGGCTTATCTGGACGGCGTGCTCACCGGGGGCGCGCGGCGTGCTGCCGCCATTGCGGACCGCACAGTGACAAAAGTCTACAAAAAAGTCGGTTTTTTGCAAATTTAACCGTATTTTAGCGTATATCAGTTTACGAATTGTTAAAATATTCTTTTTATTCCACATATTGACAGATTCTGTAAAATTCTGTATAGTAATATCAATGATATCCGGCGGGAGGGATACCCGCCGGAAAAAGGAAGTGGGAGAATTGAAATCTACGGGAATCGTACGTCCGGTGGATAATCTGGGCCGTATTGTGCTGCCGATCGAGCTGCGCCGGGTACTGGATATCGACAAGGACGCCGCGCTGGAAGTATATGTGGACAATGACAGCATTGTGCTCAAAAAGTACCAGCCTGCGTGCATCTTCTGCGGCAGCGCCGAAGGCGTCGCGCAGTATCAGGGCCGGAACATCTGCGGCGCATGCCGCGAGGCGATCGCGGCCCTTAAATAAAAGGCGGGGCGTCCCCGCTGCCGGAGCTGCGTCCAACGCATTCCGGCTGTTTTCCGTGTAGCCAGCAGCGCGTAAAAAGCCGCCACAAAGTGGCGGCTTTCCTTTTGTGAAAATTCATGCTATGATAAAAAAGCTTATTTTTCCTTTTCGATGCGGGCCTCGCTCGTCTTGATGAGGTTCAGCAGGCTGGTGGCATACAGAGGATAATCCCGCGAAAGGCTTTCTGTCGTCATGGCAAAGGCGCTGGTGTCCTTCAGCGGCGCGCCCAGGCCGATGTCCTCGCCCGCGAGAATGGCCTTAACGTTGGATTCCGCAATGTGCATCGCGGCGTCGGAATAGCCGCCGTACAGATTTTTCTTCACGCCGAACATGCTGCTGGTGTTTTTCGGTCCCGCGCCATATACCAGACGGAACATTTTATACACGGCCAGCATCAGATAACCGGAGATCTCGCCCACAAGGCCCTTGTCCGGGCAGGCGTTCAGCTTGTCGTACAGGATATTCAAGCTGTTGGAGATGAGCTTTTTGTTGAAAGTGGGCAGCACGCTGCCGCGGAACACGCCGTCCTTTGCGCCTTCGGGGCTGGGGATATCCTCCACCGAAAGGGTGAGACCGCTTCGGTCCGCGCTGCGGCCCAGCAGGTAATCGCAGGAAACGCCGTAATAATCAGCCACGCGCACCACAAATTCAAGCCCGCATTCGCGGATGCCTTTTTCGTAGTGCGACAGCAGCGCCTGGGAAACGCCCAGATCTTCGGCGGCCTGCTTTTGCGTCACGCCCTTTTCTTTGCGCAGAAGCGTGATGATCCTGCTGAAATCCGATACCATTACCGCATACCCCTTACACAATTACGTACTGTAAATTATAGTACAGCAAAAACATTTTGTAAATACAAAAATTTCCGAAAAAACCCCACGGCCCGGCCGGGTCCGACAGGGTTTGCTATATCTTCGGCCCAACGCCGCCCATGTGCCTAAATATAGTGGGCGGGCTGGAGATTTTGGCCAAAAATGTGGCTGAAAAATAATTAAAACCGCTGAAATTCCCGCAGCGGACCGATAGGAGGAACTTTTATGAAAAATTACCGCCTGTATCTTGTGCGCCACGGCGTCACGCAGGGCAACCTGGACGGCATTTATATGGGCAGCGGGACGGACCAGCCCCTGTGCGCACAGGGCGCGGCGCAGCTGCGCGCGTTGGCCGCACGCTTTCCGTATCCTAAAGCAGAAACGGTGTTTTCAAGCCCTATGCGCCGCGCGGTGGAGACTGTGGAGCTGCTGTTCCCGGACGCAAAGGATAAGATCATCCTGGCGGACCTGCGGGAAAACGCCTTTGGCGAATTTGAGGGCCGTAAGGTGACGGAGCTGGTGCAGGATGCGCATTTCAAGCAGTGGATGGACCCGGCGCAGCACTATACGCCCGAAGGCGGGGAGCCTGCGGCGGAGTTCCACAAGCGCTGTTCGGATGTGCTGATGGGCATGTTTGAATTTATGATGAAAAGCAATATCTCCGAAGCGGCGTGCGTCACCCACGGCGGCGTCATCATGAGCATGCTGGCCCAGCGCGGCATGCCGCGCCGCGCGCCGGAGCTTTGGATGGCGGACAGCGGCTGCGGTTATCTGCTTCAGTGCAGCCCGGAGCTGTGGATGCGCGACGGCATCGTGGAAGTGAGCGATATCATCCCGTTTGGATATCTGGATGAAGAGGAGGGAAAATGATGGGCATGGTACACATCTATACCGGGGACGGAAAAGGCAAGACGACGGCTGCCGTGGGCCTTTGCACCCGGGCCGCGGGCCACGGTAAAAAAGCCGCGTTCTATGAATTTTTAAAGGGTGCAAAAACCGGCGAGGCAAAGAGCCTGGCTGCGCTTGGCGTGGAGTTTTACTGCCCGGTGGAACGGGAAAAATTCACCTGGACGATGACAGAAGAGGAAAAAGCGGAATGCCGCGTCCGCCAGGCGGACACGCTTGCCCGTGCGGCGGCACACATGGCGGAGTATGACCTTGTGGTACTGGACGAGGTGCTGTGCGCGGTGAACGCCGGGATGCTGTCTCTGGCGGATGTGCTGCGCACAGTGCGGGAGAAAGCGCCGAACACGGAGCTGGTGCTCACCGGGCGCGGTGCGCCGGAGGAGCTGATTGCCCTGGCGGATTATGTGAGCGTCATCGAGGCGCGCAAGCATCCCTTTGCCGACGGCGCGCGCACCGCGGCCCGGGAGGGCGTGGAGTATTGAAAAAGCCTTCTGCGCGGCAATAAATAAAAAATAGCCGCAGGCTGTTTTTGGGCCATGCGGGCCGTCCCCGGCCTGCGGCCATTAAAATGAGCTTTTTATAGCTTTGCTGTGCAAAGTTATAAAAAAGTTAAATCATAGGACACCTGGAGAGAAGAACGCCCGGCACTCCGGCACAGAGCCTGCGCCGGGTGTTTTTTTGAAATGGAAAGAAAGTGTACCGGACAGTAAAAAGCTTTACACAAGCTCGCACAGGATGCTGTTCTGAACCAGCATTCCCCGGGGCGTCAGGCGCAGGACGCTGCCGTCGAAAACAGCCAGCCCATGCTCCGCAAGCGTTTGCAGGAACCGGAGCTTTTCGGAGGAGAAGGATACGCCGTACCGCGCGCGCAGCACGCTCAATGAAAGCCCGCGGGAAAGACGGAGCTGGAGCATGATGTAATCTTCGGCGGTGCATTCGCCCTGGGGTTCGTACACCGCGGGCGCGGCAAGGAACGCGGCCGTGCCCGCCGGCGTGGCAAAGCGCTTGCCGCCCATGCAGCTGTGCGCCGCGGGGCCAAGGCCGAGATAATCGCCGCAGTCCCAATAGATTCGGTTGTGGCGGCTTTCAAAGCCGGGGCGGGCGAAATTGGAAATTTCGTATTGCGCGTAGCCCAGCGCCGCCAGCTTTTCCACGGCGGCAAGATAAAAATCCGCAGCCGCGTCGTCGTCGGGCAGTGCTTCCGGCGGGCGCTTGCCGAACACCGTGTTCGGCTCGATCTTCAGCAGATAGCCGCTGATGTGGGTGCAGCCGCTCTCCGCCAGCAGGGCGATGGTTTCGTCCAGCTCGGCCATGGTATAAGCGGGCAGCGCAAGCATCAGGTCGCCGCTGATGTCGGTGAACCCGGCCTGCACGGCCATTCCCAGCGCGCGGCGGCTTTGCGCCGCGGTATGGCGGCGGCCCAGGCGGGCCAGGCTGTCGTCCCGCGCCGTCTGTATGCCCAGCGAAAGGCGGTTCACACCGGCCCGGCGGAACGCGGCCAATCGCTCGGGCGTGACGGTCTCGGGGTTGGCTTCGAGCGTGATCTCCGCACCGGGCGCCGGCCCGGCGGCGCGGATGAGACGGGCCGCCTGCGCGGGCGTCAGCAGCGAGGGCGTGCCGCCGCCGAAATAGAGCGTGTCGGGGCGCAGCGGCGTGGAGCCGCAAGGCGAAAAACGGTCCATTTCCCGGCACAGGGCGTCAATGTACGCCTCGGGTACACCGTCCGGGCATGGGGTGGAATAGAAGTCGCAGTAACGGCATTTGGAACGGCAATAGGGGATATGGATGTAAAGGCCAAACATATTACACCTCATTGGACGTTTATTACCTTAACTTTATCCGGAATAGAGATAAAAGTCAATCTTGAGTGCGCCTTTGCGACAGGCCTCAAAAGAGGCGGAACAAGATATTTGCGGAGAGAGTAAGAGGCCACGCGTTTTCGCGCGGCGAACGCAGCGGCGGCAGGGCGGTTTTTCTGCTGTGAAAAACACAGCGGCCCGCTCCGGTTTCCCGGCGGCGGGCCGCTGCAACGGCGTTTTTCAGCTGTTGGCGTCAGGCTCTGTAGCCCACGGCGTCGGCCAGCTCCCTGTCGATGACGACGACGGCGTCCTCGTGCATCTTCAGCATCGTGGAGGGGTTTTGCGTGGTGATGACGTCGTCCATGATCAGCCCCTTGATGGCCGGGACCTTGGCAAGGCCCGTAGCGGCCAGAACGACCTTTTTCGCGGCGAGGATATCGCCCATGCCCATGGTGATGGCCATGGTGGGCACGTCTTCTTTTTTCTCAAAGAAGCGGGCGTTGGCGTTGATGGTGCTCTCGGTCAGTTTTTCGGTGTGGGCCACGGCGATGAGGTGGTCGCTGGCCTCGTTGAATGCGATGTGGCCGTTGTTGCCGATGCCCAGCAGCTGCAGATCCGCCGCGCCGCCCTCACGCACCTTTTCCTCCAGCTCGCGGGCATTGGCCTCGAAATCGCCCATGCCGCTGGCTACAAAGGTGTTCTTTTTATCAATGTTGATGTGGTCGAACAGATTGGTGTCCATGAAATAGCGGTAGCTCTGGTCATGCGTGCCGGGGATACCGCAGTATTCATCCAGGTTCACGGTGTGCACGCGGGAGAAATCTACCTCGCCGGCCTTATTCATCTCAATGAGCTTTTTGTAGATGGGCACCGGCGTACCGCCCGTGGCAAGGCCGAGCTTGGCATCGGGCTTGGCGTTTACAAGTTCCTTGATCATATTGGCGATGACCGCGCAGGTCTCGTCATAGCTGTTCGTTACGATAACTTTCATGGAAGTCGCTCCTTTTTCTTTATTTTAAAGGCTTCTTTACTTTTAATCATAGCGTTTTTTGCGTGGGGTTAAAAGGCGTAAAAAGCCTTTAATTTTGCACAAACGTGCGCGGCGCTGCAAAATGCGGCCCTCTCAAATGTACAGCGCGCTTTCCAGCTCGTTCACCGCGCCTCCGCGCGCCGCGCCCGCGTTCTGCGCGCGGAAAGCGGCGGGCGTTTGCCCGGTGTGCTTTTTGAACACCTTGCACAGGTAGTTCGCGCCCGAAAAGCCGCACAGCGTGGCCACTACTTCCAGCGGGTAATCCCGCCGGGCCAAAAGCGCCTTGGCGGCGTCCAGCCGGACACCCGTCAAATACTGCCCCGGGCCCACGCCCATTTCAGCCGAAAACACCCGCACCAGATGGCTTTTGCTCACGCCCAGCTGGGCGCTCAGCTCCTCCACGCCGTACAGGCCCGCATAATTCTGGCGGATGGCCAGCACCGCATCCGCCACCAGCGGCGAAAGCCGGGGAACGGCCGCGTCGGCGGCGGCAAGTTCGCACAGAATATGGTAGCACAGCGCGGAAAGCCCGGCCGCGCCGCCGCGTTCCATGGCGGCGGCAAGCTCGCCCAGCAGCTGGGCGGCCATGGGGCAGGCGCTGCAGTCGCTGGCAAGCGGGGCGGGCAGGCCCGCGGCTGCGGCCTGTGCAGCTGTGCCGGAAAAACCAGCCGCCAGCACGTGGCAGCCGGTCACGGGCGTTACCTCAACAGCCACGCCTCCCGCAAGGAACAGCCCGCCCGCCGCCAGAAGCACGGGCTCGCTGTCCGCGGAAGCGGCCGCGCGCCCGCTGCTGGCCAGCACCACCGTAAAAGACGCGGCGGGCAGCAGCACAGGCGTTTCGCCTGTGACCTCCCGGCAGAACACCGGCGTGCAGACGGCGCTTTCGTCAAATATCAACAATATCCACTCCGTATCAATATTTTACTATTTAAAACAGCGTTTCCAGCTGATATTATTATATTAAAGACGGAACCAACCGTCAAGGATATCAACAAAATCCAAAATTATAGAAGAATACGGAGGCTGATTCCTATGGCAAGCATTAGCTTGAAAGGCATCTACAAGATTTATCCGGGCGACGTGACCGCCGTTTCCGATTTCAACCTTGAGATCGAAGACAAAGAGTTTATCATTCTCGTCGGCCCTTCCGGCTGCGGTAAATCCACCACGCTGCGCATGATCGCCGGCCTGGAGGAGATCTCCAAGGGCGAGTTGTACATCGGTGACCGCCTGGTGAATGACGTTCCCCCGAAGGACCGCGATATCGCGATGGTATTCCAGAACTATGCTCTGTATCCGCACATGACGGTTTACAAGAACATGGCTTTCGGCCTTGAGCTGCGCAAGACCCCGAAGGACGAAATCGACAAGCGCGTGCGTGAAGCCGCCCGCGTGCTGGACATCGAGCATCTGCTCGACCGCAAGCCGAAGGCTTTGTCCGGCGGCCAGCGCCAGCGTGTTGCCCTGGGCCGCGCCATGGTGCGTAACCCGGCCGTGTTCCTGCTCGACGAGCCCCTTTCCAACTTGGACGCCAAGCTGCGTACCTCGATGCGCACCGAGATCATCAAGCTGCACCAGAAGCTGGGCACCACGTTCATCTACGTTACGCATGACCAGACCGAGGCTATGACCATGGGCGACCGCATCGTGGTTATGAAGGACGGCCTGATCCAGCAGGTGGACACTCCGCAGAACCTGTACGATTATCCGTGCAATATGTTCGTCGGCGGCTTCATCGGCAGCCCGCAGATGAACTTCCTGGACGCTACTCTGGTGAAGGAAGGCTCCAACTACTATGTTGACCTGGGCGGCGACAAGCTGCTCATCGCTCCGGAGAAGGTTACTTCCGCGCTGGATGCTTATGTCGGCAAGGCGATCAAGGCCGGTATCCGTCCGGAGGACATCAAGGACGACGAGGAGTTCATGGAGAAGCACAAGGACGCCACCATCACCGCGCATGTGGAAGTTTCCGAGCTGATGGGCTCTGAGATCTACCTGTACCTGGAGTACAAGGATTACAAGATGACGGCCCGCGTGAACCCGGGCAGCAGCGCGAAGAACGGCACCGATGTGAAGGTCGCCATCAACACCAAGAAGCTGCACCTGTTCGACCCGGAGACCGAACTGGCCATCCTGAACTAAGCAGTACAGAGCAATAACAGCAACCAAAGCCCCGGCGCTTTTGCGCCGGGGCTTTTTTGTACACAAAAAAGCCGAGCGGAGTCTTTCCCCGCCCGGCTTCGCCGATTATTTTTTCTCTTCCTTTTTCGCGTCCAGCAGGGATTTCTCCAACCAGATGGTGCCGATCTCCAGCGCGCTCCACAGGCCGTTTTTATCGCTCTGCTTCTTCATGCGCTCGATGGGGCTTTTGGTGGTGTCGGTGGACAGCAGCGTAACGTGGATGCGGTCCGCCACCTGCACGCCGTTTTCTTCCTTGCTGGTGAGCACCTGCATGAAGATGACGTACGGGTCCGACAGGCTGCCGTAATAGATGTCGTTTTTGCAGCGCACCAGCGGACGGCCCTTATATGTGAGTTTGGGTGTAAAAGCCATGAAACGGGTCTCCTTTTAAGATTATTCGCCGAGGTAACTTTTCAGCAGCGCCTGCAGCAGATCGTCGCGGTCGATCTTGCGGATTAGGGAGCGGGCGCCCTGATAAGTAGTGATATAGGTGGGATCTTCCGAGAGAATGTACCCCACAAGCTGGTTGATGGGGTTGTAGCCTTTCTCCTTCAGGGCGCGGTAAACCTCCGTCAGCACGGCGCGGATCTCGCGGTCCTTATCATCGTAAATGGAGAAGATGGTGGTCGGTTCGCTCATACTCTCATTCCCTCCTACAAAAGCGTTCGGTATCAATCTATATTGTAGCCTAAAAGAGCCGCCGATGCAAGCATTTGGGGCAAAAACGCCGCAATCGGTATTTGGGGCTGCCGGCAAAGCAGCGCCTGAGAAGCATTGGCACTGGGCTTACCGGCAGCCCCATTCCGGTTCGAACCCCATTTTCAGCTGCGCAGCTCCACGCCGATTTCCGCCAGGTTCGCCAGTACCTTTTTCACGGCGTTTTCGGCTTCTTCGTCGGTGAGCGTGCGGTCCGCCGCGCGCAGAACCAGACTGTACGCCAGACTCTTTTTGCCCGGAGCCATATGCTCGCCGGTGTATACGTCGAACAGCGTTAGGCTTTCCAGCGTTTTTCCGGCAGCCTTACGGATGCGCGACGCGATGTCTGCCGCGGGCACGGCGTCGTCCGCCACCAGCGCAAGGTCACGGGTAATGGCCGGGTGCTTGGGCAGCTGCTTGAACGCGGGGGTGCCGCCGCGGTGAGCGAACAGAACGTCCATGCGCAGCTCGGCGGCCACAACGCGCGGCTTTACGCCGTAGTTGGCCAGCACGGCGGGGTGTACCTCGCCAATGGTTCCCAGCTTATCTTCGCCCAGCCAGATATCCGCGCAGCGGCCCGGATGATACGATGTGCCCGCCGTGTTGCGCGCAAAGCGCGCGTCTGCAACGCGGGCCGTTTCCAGCAGCTTTTCCACCACGCCCTTCAGGCCGAGATAATCCCAGCCCGCGCCGTAGGCGCCCAGCATCAGGGTTTCCGTCTCGGTGGGGAGCTGGTCCGGGTCGGCGTTGGGGGTATAGGTGGTGGTGTCCTCAAACAGCGCGCACTCGGCGGCGCGGGCGTTGCAGTTGCGCGCGATTACATCCATCATGCTGGGCAGCGCCGTGGTGCGCATGATGCTGGTGTCCTCGCCCAGAGGGTTCGAGATGACCAGCGCGTTGCGCAGCGGGTCGTTTTCCGGCAGATTGACGGCGTCGAAGGCCTTTCGGCTGTAAAAGCTGAAGGTTTCGATCTCGTACATGCCGTAGCCCACCAGCGCGTTCATCAGCGTTTCATGGAAGGTCTGGCGCTCGGTGGGGCGGGCGCTGGCCACGCCCCGGATGGCCGTGCTGGGCATTTTGTTGTAGCCCACAAAACGGGCAACCTCTTCGGCCACGTCGCAGTCCCGCTCCATATCCCAGCGGCTGGAAGGGATGACAATATCGTCGCCGTCCATCCCGAAGCCCAGCGGCAGCAGGATATTTACCATCTGCGCTTTGTCCAGCTGCGTGCCCAGCAGGCGGTTCACCGCATCCACGCGCAAGGGGATGCGGCGTTCTTCGCGCTTGTGCACCCAGACGTCCACCACGCCGTTCACCACGTCGCCCGCGTCCAGAAGCTGCACCAGCTCCAGCGCACGGTCCAGGCAGCGGCGGCAGCCGTTGGGGTCCAGCCCTTTTTCATAGCGGCCGCTGGCCTCGGTGCGCATGCCCAGCTTTTTGGCCGTGGTGCGCACGGAGGGGCCGTTGAACATGGCGCTTTCGAACACGATGGTGGTGGTGTCGTCATACACGCCGGAAAACTCGCCGCCCATGACACCCGCCACGGCGATTGGGCCTTTTTCGTCGGCGATGACGAGCATTTCCTCGCCCAGCGTGCGGTTTGCGCCGTCCAGCGTTTCAATTTCCTCGCCGGGCTTCGCGTTGCGCACGGTAATGTGCCCGCCGTTTACATATTTATAGTCGAAGCAGTGCATGGGCTGGCCGTATTCCAGCATGACATAGTTGGTGATGTCCACCAGGTTGTTGATGGGGCGCACGCCGCACAGGCGCAGGCGCTCGCGCATCCAGCGGGGGCTGGGCTTCACGCGCACGTTTTCCACCACTGCGCCCACATAACGGTAGCACAGTCCGGGGTTTTCAATGTCTACCTTCAAAAAGCGGTTCACATCGCCGTGGCCGGGTTTTACCTGCGGCTCGTGGTCCAGAAAGGGCACGCCGAAGGTAGCGGCGGCCTCCCGCGCCAGACCGCGCACGGCCAGACAGTCGGGCCGGTTGGGCGTGATCTCAAAATCCACGCACACGTCGTCCATACCAAGCGCCTTCACAGCGTCTGTGCCCACGGGCCATTCCTCGTCCAGCACCAGAATGCCGTCCTCGACGGCGTTTGGAAAATCGTGTGTAGTAAGGCCCAGCTCGGACAGGCTGCACAGCATGCCGCCCGATTCCACGCCGCGCAGCTTACCCCTGCGGATCTCCTTGCCGCCGGGCAGCTTTGCCACGTGCAGTGCGGCGGGCACAAGGTCGCCCACCTTCAGGTTGTTTGCGCCTGTGACGATCTGTACCGGCGCATCGCGGCCCACGTCCACCTGGCACACTACCATATGGTCGGAATCCGGATGGGGGACGATCTCCAAAATTTTGCCCACGACGACGTTTTTTATGCCGTCGGCCTCGCACTCGTAGGTTTCCACCTTGCTGCCGCTCATGGTCATGCGGTCGGCAAATTCCTGGGGAGTGCATTCAAATTCGGCGAACTCTTTCGCCCAGTTCATCGGCATTTTCATGGTCTATACACTCCTTTGTTCAGAATTGTTTGAGAAAACGCAGGTCGTTTTCGTACAGCAGGCGCATATCGTCGATGCCGTAGCGCATCATGGCGATGCGCTCCAGCCCCACGCCGAAGGCGAAGCCGGAATACACCTCGGGGTCGATGCCGCAGTTTTCCAGCACCTGCGGGTGCACCATGCCGCAGCCGAGGATCTCGATCCAGCCCTCGCCCTTGCACATGCTGCAGCCCTTGCCGCCGCACTTAAAACAGCTCATGTCCATTTCGGCGGACGGCTCGGTGTAGGGGAAGTGGTGCGGGCGGAAGCGCACGCGCGTTTCTTCGCCGTACAGCTTTTTGATGAAAAGCTCCAGCGTGCCTTTCAAATCGCTGAACGTCACGCCCTTATCCACCACAAGGCCTTCGCACTGGTGGAAAATGGGGCTGTGTGTGGCGTCCACCGCGTCGGAGCGGTAAACGCGGCCCGGGCAGATGATGCGGATGGGCGGCTTCTGCTTTTCCATCGTGCGAATCTGCATGGGGCTGGTCTGCGTGCGCAGCAGCACGTTTTCGGTGAAATAGAACGTATCCTGGGTGTCCCGGGCCGGGTGGCTCTTGGGCATATTGAGCATTTCAAAATTGTAGTGGTCCAGCTCCACCTCGGGGCCGGAAACGATGTCGAAGCCCATGCCCAGAAAAATTTCCTTCAGCTCGCCCAGCACCTGCTCGAAAGGGTGGCGCTTGCCCTGCGCGGGCGCTTTGCCCGGCAGCGTTACGTCGATTTCCTCCGCGGCCAGGCGCGCGGCGAGCGCCGCGCTTTCCAGCTCTTTGGTGCGGCGCGCGATATCGGCTGTGATGGCCTCGCGCACCTCGTTGGCCAGCGCGCCGACGACGGGCCGTTCCTCGGCGGAAAGCCGGCCCATCTGCTTTAAAATGGCCGTCAGCTCGCCCTTCTTGCCCAGAAAGCGCACGCGCAGTTCGTCCACGGCGGCGGCGTCGGCCGCCTGGGCAATCAGCGCGTCCGCGCTTTGCCGGATGTTTTGCAATGCTTCCTTCATACCGTTCTCTCCTTTGTATGTTTTGCGGGACGAAGCGGAAAAAGAAAAAGCCCCGCCCCTGCGCTTTGACAGGGACGAAGCTTACCTGTTCGTAAACTCCGCGGTACCACCCACGTTTTTGCCGTACGATTGTACAAGAGCAAACACTCTGTTGTTCTGTAACGGGAACACCCGTCTCTGCCTACCAGCCGCAGCCTTCAGCAAAGCCACTCGTGAGTGAACTTCGGCGCGAAACCATCCCCGGGCGCTTGCAGCCTGCGGCGCCCCTCTCTGCAGGAGGACGGAACCTCGCGCGTACTCTCTCAGTCAACATGTTTGACGCATTTATTATACAAGCCTTTGCGCCGGATTGCAAGGCTTTTTTGGCAGAAGGACGCCGGACGCGGGGGAAATGGCGGAGCGGCGGAATGGTATATGATAAAAGAAAATAAAAGGAAAGGGCGCGGTGCAAAAAGGCGTTTGCCGGGGCTGCGTTTGCTGTAAAGCAACAGAACTTCACACGGCTTTTCCCCGGGCATCTCTTTTCCTTTTTTGCATTTTGCAGCGACGGATTTTACATTCCTCCGCTTCCTTTTTGCACGCGGATGGGATATACTGAAACTAGAGCGCAGTGTGGAAGGGAAACGAGGGGGAGCGGCGGATGATCATGGGCATCGGCGTGGACATGGTAAGCGAGGCGCGCGTTGCGCGAAGCATCAAGCGGCCGGGCTTTCTGGAAAAGGTATACGGCCCTGCGGAGCGCGCTTTGCTGGAGGGCCGGGGCATGCGTCCGCAGACGGCGGCGGCCAATTTTGCCGCAAAGGAAGCCTTCGGCAAGGCACTTGGCACAGGGCTTTTGCGGGAGTTCGCACTGTGCGAGGCCGAGGCGCTGCGGGATGAAAACGGCGCGCCGTATTTTTCCTTTTCAGGCCGGGCGGCGGCGCTGATGCAGGCGCGCGGCCTGACGGCGCATCTTTCGCTGACCCACGAGGGCGGCGCCGCCGCGGCCTTTGTGGTGCTGGAGCGGCGCGAGGCATCGGCCTCCCTGAAGGAGGAACCGGAATGCAGCACATTACGGTAGTGCCTTACGACCCAGCCTGGCCTGGCCTTTATGAAGCGGAGGCGCAGGCCATCGCGGGGGTGCTGGGACAGCGGCTCACGGCCATCCATCACATCGGCAGCACGGCGGTGCCCGGGCTGGCTGCAAAGCCCGTCATCGACATTATGCCGGTGGTGCGGGCCGTCACGGAGACCGATGAATGCCGCGCGGATTTCGAGACGTTGGGCTACGAATATTTGGGCGAGTTCGGCATTCCGGAACGCAGGTATCTGCGCAAGGGCGGCGATGAACGGACGCATCAGATGCATATTTTTGCCTCGGACGATGTGCACGCCATTGCGCGGCACTTGGCCGTGCGGGATTATCTGCGCGCCCATCCCGCCCGCGCGGCGGCTTACGGCGCGCTCAAGCTGGAACTGGCGGCCCGGTTCCCTTATGACATCGACGGCTACTGCGACGGCAAGGACGCCTTTGTTGGGGCGCTGGAGCGCGACGCGCTGGAATGGCGCGCCGCCTGTGATTTGAAAAATGGGAGCAACAAAGCATGATAACACCAACCGAGATCAAACAAAACGAACAGATCCGCACTTACATTGAAAAGGCAGACGAAGCGCTGGCCGCGCTGGGCTATACTGAGCACAGCTACGCACACGTGACGCGCGTTGCGCATTTTGCCGAAAAGATCATGGCCGACCTGGGCTATCCCCGGCGCATGCAGGAGCTGGCGTGGATCGCCGGGTATATGCACGACATCGGCAACGTCATCAACCGCATCGACCACGCCCAGAGCGGCGCGGTGATGGCGTTCCGTATTCTGGACAAGCTGGGCATGCCCGCGGATGAGATCGCAACCGTGTGCTCGGCCATCGGCAACCACGACGAAAGCACGGCCTTCCCCGTGAACGCTGTGGCCGCCGCGCTGATTTTGGCTGACAAAACGGACGTGCGCCGCACCCGCGTGCGCAACCGGGACAAGGCCACCTTTGACATCCACGACCGTGTGAACTACGCGGTGGAAAAGGCCAGCACCACGCTGGACGCCGCCGGAAAGGCCGTAGTGCTGGACCTGCAGCTGGACACCGGTATGTCGCCCGTCATCGACTATTTTGAAATATTCCTCGAGCGCATGCTGCTGTGCCGCAAGGCCGCTGAAAAGCTGGGCCTTTCCTTCCGGCTGGTGGTGAATGGCCAGACGGTGCTGTAAGCGCGGCGAAAAACGGAACAATGTGCCGTGTTTTGGCGCATGTGATTAAGCGCCTCCCGGCGCGGGAAAGCTATTCTTGCCGGCAAGCAGGAAGTTTTTCACGCAGGGAGGTTTTTGATTGGAGCACAAGGAAGTAAAGCGCGGCGAGGTATTTTACGCCGACCTGAGCCCTGTCGTTGGCAGCGAGCAAGGCGGCGTGCGCCCCGTACTTATCGTGCAGAACGACGTGGGCAACCGCCACAGCCCCACGGTGATCGCGGCGGCTATCACGTCCAAGCAGGATAAGACGAACCTGCCCACCCACATTGGCATCAAGGCGGGCACCGGGGGCCTCACGCGGGACAGCGTAGTGCTGCTGGAACAGGTGCGCACGTTGGACAAGCGCCGTCTGCGGGAGCGGGCGGGGCAGATAGACCCCGACGTGCAGCGCCGTGTGGACGAGGCGCTGGAAATCAGCTTCGGGCTGGAGACGTTCTAGGGCAGCGCCGCACAATTCATGGCTGACGCCTTAAGTGTCGCCCCGCTTGCATATTTTCCGGCAGTTGTCACAAAAAGCCTCGCGAATACACAAAGTATTTGCGGCGTTTTTTGTTTAAACTGCCAAAAAATATACCGGCGCGATTCAATACTCAGAATTGCGCGGTATTGCCCTGGACCTTTCAGACAGAATAAAGCGGCGCCCGGCGTGCAGCATGCCGGGCGCCGCTTTTCCGTGTGCAAAACTGCAAAGCCCGGCCCCGCTGCGGGGGCCGGGCTTTTTCGCGGGGTGCGCCTTACGCTTCCCAGGCGACCATCTTTTTTGCGGCTTTATAGATATCGCCGCAGCCCAGCGTGATGACAAGGTCGCCCGGCCGGGCGTTTTTCATCACATGGTCCACGACCTCGTCAAAGGTGTCGTACCACACGCTGCCGGGGACCTTGGCGGCAAGGTCCTTTGTTCGGACGGCGTAATCCTCCGCGCGTTCCCGGCTGCCCATGATCTCCGTCATCACCACTTTGTCCGCGATCTGCAGCACCCGGGCAAAATCGTCCAGCAGCATCTGCGTGCGGGTGTAGGTGAAGGGCTGGAACACGGCCCACACGCGTTTGTAGTCCATTTCCTTGGCGGCGCGCAGCGTGGCCTCCAACTCGGTGGGGTGATGGGCGTAGTCGTCGGCGATGGTCACGCCGTTTACCTCTCCCAGAAACTCAAAGCGGCGGCCGGCGCCCCGGAATGCGTTGATGCCCCGGGCGCACTCGTCGGCCGTGCAGCCGGACATCGTGGCGCATGCGAAAGCGGCCAGCGCATTGTACACATTGTGGCGTCCGGGCACCGAAAGTTCAATGTGCACTGCGGGCACACCCAGTACCTGCACGTCGAAGCAGAAGAACGATGGGCGGTATTCGCGCACATGCACGGCGCGGTAATCCGCGGGCGTGTCGATGCCGATGGTGCGGATGTGGCGGTCCAGATTGTGTATGACCTTAACGGTATTGGCGTCGTCCAGGTTGGCAATGACGGTGTGCGTGGTGAGCAGTGCGAATTTGCGGAAGGATTCCTCCAGGTTCTCCATGGTCTTGAAGAATTCCAGATGGTCCGCGTCCACGTTCAGGAGCACCGAGATATAGGGCACCAGATGCAGGAAGGTGTTGCTGTATTCGCATGCCTCCACCACGATCTCGCGCCCTGTGCCGTAGCGGCCGTAGGCGTCGATGAGCGGCAGCTTGCCGCCGATGACGGCGGCGGGGTCCGCGTGAGCCATCACCATGATCTGCGTTGTCATAGCCGTGGTGGTGGTTTTTCCGTGTGTGCCCGCGATGCAGATGGGATGGGGGTAGGTGTTGGCCACATAACCCAGAAGGATGCTGCGCTCCACGGTGGGGATACCCAGCCGGTGGGCCTCTTCGATCTCCGGGTTGCCCTTCATGATGGCGGCGGTATACACCACCAGCTCGGCTCCGTGCACGTTTTCGGCCTTGTGTCCCATGGAGATCGGGATGCCCAGCTTGCGCTCGCGGTCGATGATATCGCCCTCGTTCACGTCCGAGCCTGTGATCTCATAGCCCACTTCATGCAGGATCTGCACCAGCGGGAACATGCCGCTGCCGCCAATGCCCACAAAGTGCAGCTTGGTTTTGCCGTCCAGCAGTTTGCTGTCGAATGCGTTCATATCTATCACCTCGTAAAAATACGCCTTGTTCTTTTAACATTATATATTGATTTGATGGTAAAATAAACAATTTCCCGTAAATTTGGCCGGAAAGGGCATTTTCTGGTATACTGGAAAAAACAAAACCGGAAGCAAAGGGGCGCGGATACGGATGGATGTAGCGTTTGAAGGCGCGCATATGATATGGGGCGGTGTGCTCCGCTGCACGGCGGACGACCCGGAGGCCTACTATGCAGCGGATGCGCGGCGGGTGCTGGAGCTGTTCGTGCTGGCAGCGGAGCAGGGACTGGAGCTGGAGGCGGATACGCTGCTGGCTGCGGCCGGGGCTGCGCCGGGCGTGCGGAGCCTGTCCGGGCGCGCGGCGGGTGCAGCGGCACAGCGGCTTTTGCTCTCCGGCGCACCCGAGGCACTGGGCGTTTTGTGCGCCGCAGGGGCGTATGCATCTTTCGGGCTGCCGCAGCGCGCGCCCTGTCTGCATGGCCTGGCGGAGGCGCCCGCCGTGCCTATGGCGCGGTGGTGGCTGTATCTGCGGCGGTGCGGGACATCCGCCGTGCGGGACGCATCCCTGTGCGCCGCGCTGGAACTGGACGCCGCTCTGCCGGAGCTGATGGCTGCTCTGGACGTGCTTGCTGCCCGCAAAACACCGCCCGCGGACCGGCAGGAGCTGAAGCGTGTGCTGAGCCGCCTGCCGGAGGCGCTGGACTATGACGCTGCCGCGCGCACGCTGGCTCTGGCGGACCCGCGCTGGAACAGCCAGCCCGCACTGTACGCGGCGCTGCGCCTCTCCCGTGAGCCTTATCTTCCCGCCCAGCTCGCCGTCACCAGTGCGGAGCTGACGGCGGCGCACATTCGGGGCGGACGGCAGGCATGGGTCCTGCGGGGCCTGCTGGACGCGGTCATCGCCGCGCCGCAGATCAACTTCCCGGAAGCGCTGCTGGCGCTGGCGAAAACGCTGGCCGGGCAGGCATGAGCCGCCGAAAATGTGAAAACACTGGAAATAAGCGGCGGAAGGCTTGCACTTGTGATATACAAATTGTATAATATCATTGATAACTTTAACTTGTTTTCGGTGGAAGCGCTGAAAGCAGAGGTGAGGAGTGCGGCGAGTGAAGAAACTGCTGGGGATGATCCTGACGCTGGCGCTGGCGGCGGGTCTGGCTTGGCCGGTGTACGCCGAAAGCAGCACCGTGCCGCCGGAGGTGACGGCGCACGCATACCTTGTCATGGATGCACAGACGGGGCAGGTGCTCGTACAGAAGGGCGGCGCCGAGCGGAATTATCCAGCCAGTATCACGAAGATTATGACGCTGGCGCTGGCTATGGAAAAATGCGGCGGCGACATGACGCAGCAGGTCACGGTCAGCCCGGACGCGGTCTATTCGCTGGAGGCGGGCTCGTCCCATGTCGCGCTGCAGCCGGGAGAGGTCGTGTCTCTCAACGATCTGTTCCATGCCACGATCCTGGCCAGTGCCAACGACGCAGCCAATGTGCTGGCAGAGTACACCGCCGGCAGCATGGAGGCGTTTGTGGAGTTGATGAACGCCAAAGCCGCGGAGCTGGGCCTGGCGGGCACCCATTTTGTAAATGCCAACGGCCTGCACAGCGCCGACCACTACACCACACCCTACGACATGGCCCGCCTGACACAGTGGGCGATGACGGTGCCGGGCTTTTCCGAGTTGTTCGGCGCAACGTCCTATACCATGCAGCCCACCAACAAGCAGGAGCAGGAGCGTCTGTTTGGCACCGATAACTGCATGCTGGTAACGAACAAATACCAGTATGAGGGCACCACCGGCGGTAAGAGCGGCTGGACGGAGGAGGCGGGCTACACGATGGTGGAAACCGTCACCCGCAGCGGCAGAAGTCTGATCTGCGTGGTGATGGGAAGCGCAAAAAAGTATGACAAGTTTTCCGACAGCATCGCATTGCTGGATTATTGCTTCGATCATTTTACGCCCGTCACGCTGGCGGCTTCGGATATTACGTCCCCGCAGGTGCCGGTGTATTACGCCGAAGGAGCGCCCTCGGTGGGCAGCGCGCCGCTGGCCCTTTCGGGGGAGGGCTACACGTTCCTGCTCCACAGTGCGCTGGCTGCGGACGACGTGCAGGTCACGTTTGATACGCCGGAGCGCTACATGGTGGACGAGCCGTTCGCCGCAGCAATGACGGTCAGCCTGAGGGACGGCCTTTCGGCCGGGAGCTGTATGAACCGCGAGATCGGCGTTTATACGTTGGGCATCGACGAGAGCGCAGTGTCCGCGCTTTTGGACGCCAATGCGAAGGAATTTGTGGACAGGCCCGCCTGGTGGGAGGTCGCGCTCAAGGTGCTGGGCGTGCTGTTCTGTATCTTTCTTTTGCTGGCCGCTCTGGTGGCCGGGCGCATCGCTTATGTGGCGTACGTTAAGGCGCAGCGCAAAAAGCGCAGGCTGGCACGCCGCCGTGCCGCCATGCTCGCGGCGCAGCAGGGCCTTATGCCCCGCGAGCAGCCGCGGCCCGTACGCGGCCCGGCCATGACGCGGGAGCCTGCGCCCGCGCTGCGCGTGGTGCAGGGAGGCCGCGCGGAAGGCGTGCCCGCCGGCCGCACAGCCACGGGGGCTTCCCGCGGCAGAGATTGACCGGCAAGGAAAACATCCGGCTCTGCGGAGGGCGTCTACGCATCCCGCAGGGCCTTTTTGGAAGCTCTCCGCCGTTTCCTTGCGCCTGCGGCGGAGGCGTGATAAAATGAGTTCAAAGCCGTTGCGCTCGCAGTGTTCCGTCGGGGTGTGACGGCCCGGCGCAGCAGTTGCGTCAAAAAACAGAAAGGCGGGAACACAATGCGCAGCGCGTTGGTTGGGTGTACGGGATTTGTGGGCGGCAATATTGCCGCGCGGCATCCTTTTGAGGGATTGTATCATTCCAAAAATATCGGAGGAGCGTTCGGCACGCGGCCGGAGCTTCTGGTTTATGCGGGCCTGCCCGCGGCAAAATACCTTGCAAACACCGACCCGGACGGCGACCTTGCCGTGGTGAAAAACGCCATGGAAAATATCCGTCAAATTGCGCCGCAGCGTTTGGTTTTAATTAGCACGGTGGACGTATACGCGCAGCCGGACGGTGTGGACGAAAATATCCCGGCGGACATGGACAACCCTGCGGCCTATGGCCGCAACCGCGCGCTCCTGGAACAGCTTGTGCGCGGGGAATATCCAAATGCGCTGATTGTGCGGCTTCCCGGCTTATACGGCGCGGGATTGAAAAAAAATTTCCTGTATGATTTTCTTACGCTTACCCCGGCGATGCTCCGAGAGAACAAGTTCCGGGAGATGGCAGAGAAAAACGCGCTGGTGCGGGAATGCTATGCGCCCGCGCGCAATGGCTTTTACGCACTGCAGCCGCTGGAAAAAGCGCGTTCGGACGCGCTACGCGCGTGGTTTGCGCAAAATGATTTCAATGCGCTGTCCTTTACAGACAGCCGTGCCGCATATCAGTTCTATGACCTGAGCTGCCTGTGGAAAGATATTTCGTGGGCGCTGGCCGCGGATCTTAAGTTGCTGAACCTCGCTGTCGCACCCGTGACGGCGGCGGAATTGTATAGGCATTTGACGCATGGAGGCGTGTTTTGCAACGAGTTGCCCGGCGTGCCTGCGCGGTATGATATGCGCAGCAAATACGACGTGCTGTACGACGGCGCGGATGGCTACCTTTACAGCCGGGAAGAGATGCTGGACCGCGTGGCGGCATTTGTTGCCGCAGCGCGCAGGGAAGGAGAATGAGCATGCGGCTTGCTATTTCCAACATCGGGTTTGCGCCGGGGGACGACGAGACCGTATACGCCGAGATGTCGCGCTGCGGTTTCTCTGGGCTGGAAGCCGCGCCCACGCGTCTTGCGGCACGGCCCTGCCGGGCCCCGGCGACCGGTGCGAAAGTGGCCGCCGCTCTGCGCGCGAGGTACGGTTTTTTCATCCCGTCCATGCAGAGTATTTGGTATGGCCTGCAGGGAAATATTTTTGTGCCGGAGGACGCGGCGCGCCTTGCCCGGTATACGGCCCGTATTGTGGATTTCGCGGCGGCGGCGGGCTGCCCCAGCCTGGTGTTCGGCTGCCCGCGTCAGAGATATATCCCCCGGGGCATGTGCGCGGACGACGCGCTGGGCTTTTTTGCGCGCATCAGCGCCTATGCACGCCTGCATGGCGTTTCAATTGCTTTGGAGGCGAACCCGCCGGTTTACGGAACAAATTTCTGCAACGTCAGCTCTGAGGCCTTCGCCTTCGCGAGGAAAGTGCCCGGTCTTGCGGTGAATTACGATTTGGGAACGTTGCTTACGAATGGGGAATCTCTGGACACTCTGTTTGAAAATCTGGAGCAGGTGTCCCACATCCACCTCAGTGAGCCGGAGCTTGCACCCATCCGCCCGCGGCCGGTGCACCGGGAGCTGGCCCGACGCCTGCGCGAGGCGGGTTATACGGGCTTTGTTTCCGTAGAGATGAAAACGCAGCCCGTGGAAACGGTGCGGCGGGTGCTGGAATATACGGCGGAGGTGTTTGTGTGACGCAGGTGAGCGGTATATCTGGTGTGCCGGATTATGGTTGCGAGGAATATGCGCCGAAAAAAAGTGAGTACTGCGTGTTGATCCCCATCATCAACGAGGGCCCGCGTATTTTGGCGGAACTGGACCGCGCCTGCGCGGCGCGAATACCGGACGTGGCGGATATTGTGATTTGCGACGGCGGCAGCACGGACGGCAGCACGGACGCGCCGCAGATATGCGCCCGCGGCGTCAATACGTTGCTTGTAAAACAGGGACCGGGCCGGCAGGGGGCGCAGCTGCGCATGGGGCTGCACTGGGCGCTGGCGCGCGGCTACGCGGGTATCATCACCATCGACGGCAACAATAAGGACTCCATCGAGGACGTGCCGCGCTTTGTGGAAAAGCTGCGCGCCGGATATGATTTTATCCAGGGGAGCCGTTTTTTGCCCGGCGGCGTTGCCGAAAATACGCCTCCTGCCCGATGGCTGGCGGTGCGCCTGCTCCACGCGCCCGTCATCAGCCTCACGGCGCACGCGCATTACACGGATACCACCAACGCGTACCGCGGCTATTCCCGACAGTATCTGACGCATCCGCGGGTACAGCCGCTGCGCGACGTGTTTGGAGGCTATGAGCTTCTGGCGTATCTTTCAACGCGCGCGGGGCAGCTGGGACTGCGCACCTGCGAGGTGCCTGTGGCGCGTCGGTATCCCAAAAACGAGCCTGCGCCCACAAAAATCAAGGGCCTGCGGGGAAATTCGGATCTGCTGCGCATCCTGTTCGCGAACGCGCGCGGCGCTTATAATCCATAGAAAGCGGAGGGCTGTGCGTGACATTCGATAAGATCATTTTCGGCGCGGGATTGTACGGCCTGTACGCAGCGCTGCAGTGCGGCCGCCGCGGCCAGCGGGTGCTGGTTTTGGAGCGGGACGCGGCGCCTTTCATGCGTGCAACCTATATCAATCAAGCGCGCGTACACATGGGCTACCACTATCCGCGCAGCTATTCCACGGCCGTGAAAAGCGCGCACTATTTTGAACGGTTTCATGCGGATTACGGCTTTTGCGAGCATACGTCCTTTGAACAGATCTATGCCACGGGTGCGCATTACAGCTGGACAAACGCCGCGGAATTCCGCAGCTTTTGCCGGGCGGCGGGCATTCTGTGTGAGGACGTGCCCGTGGAAAAATATTTTAACCCCGGCATGTGCGACGGCGCGTTCCGTACGAGGGAATACACCTACGACGCGCAGGTGCTGAAGCAATATTTTTTAGAGCAGCTGGAGCCGCTGAAGAACGTGGCGCTGCGTTGTGGCGAGCGTCCGGTCTCGGTAGAGAAGGCGGGCGGAGCTTGGCATGTGCGCACCAGCAAGGGAGAGGACATAAACGCACCCTTTATTCTGAACGCTACGTATGCGGGTGTTAACAACTTGCACGCAATGCTGGGCTTCGAGCCGTTCGGCATCAAGTACGAATTGTGCGAGATCATCCTGTGTACGGTGGAAAAAAGCCTTGCCGGCGTGGGCCTCACCGTCATGGACGGGCCGTTTTTTTCCATTATGCCGTTTGGCAAAACAGGTCTGCACAGTCTGACAAGCGTCACGTTTACGCCCCATGTGACAAGCTACGACGCGCTGCCCAAATTTCCGTGTCAGGCGAAATGCGGAGGCCTGTGCACGCCGGGCAGCCTGTACAACTGCAACGAATGCCCGGCAAAACCCGCCAGCGCGTGGCCGTATATGAGCCAGCTTGCGCGCAAGTTTTTGCGTGAGGAGCTGGGGTTTGCGTATCAGGGCAGCCTGTTCAGCATGAAACCGATTTTAAAGGCGAGCGAAATCGACGATTCGCGCCCCACGGTGGTGCGTGAGCTTTCGCAGAAGCCGAAGTTTGTCAGCGTGCTTTCGGGAAAAATCAACACGGTATATGATTTGGACGAGGTGTTGGAATGAATCAGGCGAAAGAATCGAATTTTGCGTCGGTGGTGGCGTATTTGCACGACAATGAAGCGGACGTGGAGCCGTTCCTCCGGTGCGTTTGCGGGGAGATTGCGGCGCATTTCGCGCAGTTTGAGATTATTTTTGTCAACGATGCGTCTCGCGATGGCGGCCCGCAGGCGGTAAAACGCTTTCAGGCGGCAGGGGGCGCGGGCGCGCCGGTGACGCTTGTGAATATGAGCATTTACCAAGGTGTGGAGCTATGCATGAACGCTGGTATCGACCTTGCGATCGGAGATTTTGTGTTTGAATTCGATACGCTGGACGTGTCGTATGAGGAGGGTTCTGTCTTCCGCGCGTATCAGACAGCTCTCAAGGGATACGACATCGTTTCGGTACGGCCCGAAAAGAACCGCACGTTGACAAGCGGATTGTTTTACCGTGTGTTCAACCGCTTCTCCGGCTCAAAATATAAAATCGGTACGGATATGTTCCGCGTATTGTCGCGCCGGGCCATTAACCGTGTGCGGGCCGTCAGTGCTACGCCGGTGTACCGCAAGGCGGCGTATGCCGCCAGCGGCCTGCGGCTGTGCTCGCTGGAAATGCCGCTGCCCGTGGGCGGTACGGACGCAAATAAGCCGCTGCGTTTTTCACTGGCGATGGATTCTCTGGCGCTGTACACAGACGCGGGCTATCGCCTTTCCGTAGGCGTGGCCCTGCTGATGCTGGCTGGAACGCTTGTGGAATTGTTCTATACGCTGACGGTCTATCTGGGCGGGGGACAGCCGATCGAGGGCTGGACAACTACGATGCTTGTGCTCACGTTGGGTTTTTTTGGTGTGTTTCTCATCCTGGCCATTGTTCTTAAATATCTTTCGCTGCTTGTGGATCTTGTGTTCCGCCATCAGAAATATCTTGTGGAGAGCGTGGAAAAGCTGTAAGCGGAAAAGCGCCGGGTGGAAAACGCGCGGTTCGCGCAGAAGGAGACAAGATGAAAAAATACCTGCAAAAGGATATTTCAACGCGCCTGGCGCTGGCCGCGGGGGCGCTGCTGGTGTGCGTCAAGCTAGCACTGACCGGCCTGCAGCTTGTGCTTGCTACGCCGAACGGCGCGCCCATTGATGATACACTTATGTACGAGGCGGCGCGCAGCATCACGGAAGGCCGGTGGCTGGGCGAATACGGTTGGCTGACGCTGAGCAAATATATGTTTTTCCCGGTGTGGCTGGCGGGGCTGAACTTTCTGCACATTCCCTATCTGCTAGGCGGGCAGTTGCTGCAGCTTGCGGCGTCGCTGGCGGGCGTCTGGGCTGTCGCGCCGGTGGTGAAAAAGAGGTGGGGACGGCTGCTCACACTGTGTGCGTTGCTGTTCAACCCCGCGGCGACGGCAGCGGCTGTGCAGCTGCGCATTTATCGCGATAACATCACCCCCGCGCTGACGCTGCTGCTGTTTGCGGGATTCATCGGTTATGCTTTGCGTTACCGGCGCCCGCTGAAAGAGAGCGTGTGGTTTTTATGGATCGGCGGCTTTGGTCTGGCGGCGTCTTACCTGAACCGTGAGGACGGCGTGTGGCTATTGCCGTTTGTGGTGGTAGCGGGGGTCGTCACCGTGCTGTTCGTGCTGTTGCAGAAAGGCGTGACGCAGCGGCTGGCAAAATGTTTGTGTATGATGATCCCATACGGAATATTAGCGGCGGGCATACTGTGCTTTTGCGCGCTGAATAATCAATATTACGGCCGCTTTATCCTGAGCGACTTTACCAGCAAGGAATTCAAAGACGCCTATGGGGCGATGACACGCGTGGTACAGGAGGCCCCGCAGGCCAAGGTCCCCGTGCCGTTGGAGGTGCGCCGGAAGCTGTATGAGACCGTGCCTGAATTCGCCGTGCTGGAGCCTTATCTGGAAACAGAGATGAATTACAACAATTTCGGCTCCATTCCGGACAGGGAGTTCAACGGAGGCGGCTTTTATTGGGCCTTGCGCCGCGCCGCCGCGGACGCGGGCTATTATTCTGACGCCAATACCGCGAAAGAATATTTTGAATCGCTGGCCGCAGCCATCAACGCCGCGTGCGATGACGGGAAGCTGGAGGCTGGGCCGCGCAGAAGCGGGACGACGCCTCCCATCAAGGCCGAATATGTGCTTCCGACCCTACGGGAAGGGTTTGTCAATCTGGGCCGTGTGCTGACGTTCCGCCAGGCGGAGCCAGCGTTTTGGGATACGATGTCTCTGGAACTGAATGGCCAGCCAGAGTTGCGCGCGGAATATGAGGCCTTTTTGCGCAATGGCGTGAACTGGCAGGCGCAGGAGGGCAGCGCAAAGCCTTATTACGCCCCCGTGCGGCAGATTGCGTATAAATTGTTGACGGTGGTGCAATATGTGTTTGCGCTGGTCACGCCGCTTGGGTTTGCGGCGGCTTTGGTTTGGCAATGGAAAGGCGCTGCCGCCATTGTTCGAGGGATTCGGACAAAGCAAGCGCCCGATTGCCTGTTGCTGTGGCTGATCCAACTCGGGCTTCTGCTGAGCGTTCTGTTGCGCTGCTTTATTGTGGCGTTCATGGCCGTGGCGGCATTTAACGATGTGGGGGATATCATGTACCTGAGCAGCGCGCATCCGATCCTCCTGCTGTACGCGGTGCTGGGCACCGCGATGCTTGCCTATACGGCTAAAAGGGCGGAGGCAGCAATTCAATGACGGATGTTATCATCATCGGAGCAGGCGCGGCCGGGCTGTTTGCCGCCGGCGCTGCCGTGCACGCGGGCAAACGCGTCACGGTTCTGGAGCATATGGACGCGCCGGGCAAAAAGCTGCTCATTACAGGCAAGGGGCGGTGCAATGTCACCAACAACTGCGGTCCGGATGCGTTTTTGAAAAATGTGCGCCGCAATCCGCGTTTTTTGTATTCGGCGCTCAACGCCTGCCCGCCCGCCTTCGTGATGGAGCTGCTGGAAAACGGGCTGGACGTGCCGCTTAAAACGGAGCGGGGGCGGCGGGTATTTCCTCAGAGCGACCGCGCGCAGGACGTGCTGGACGCGCTGCTGCGCTGGGCGAAGGGTGCGCGTCTGCGGTACGAGGGCGCACGGGAGCTGATGTTGGAGAACGGCCGCTGCACGGGCGTGCGCCTGCAGAGCGGCGAAGCGCTGCGCGCCGGGGCCGTGCTCGTGGCGACGGGCGGCGTGTCTTATCCGGTGACGGGCTCCACGGGCGACGGCTACCGTTTTGCACGGCAGGCGGGCCACACCGTAGTGCCGCCGGAGCCGAGCCTTGTTTCCCTGGTGGAGCGCGGAGGGCTGTGCAGGCGTATGATGGGCCTTTCCCTTAAAAATGTGGCGCTCACACTGTACGAGGGGAAAAAGGCGCTGTTTTGCGAGCAGGGTGAGATGCTGTTCACGCATTTCGGCATGTCCGGGCCGCTGGTGCTTTCCGCCAGCGCACACATCCGGGATATGAAAAAATACGGCTACCGCGTCTGTATCGACCTCAAGCCTGCGCTGCCGCCGGAAAAGCTTTATAAGCGCGTCTCCGAGGACTTTGCGCTTCTTGCGAACCGGGAGGCTGCGAACTGCCTTGTGAAGCTGCTTCCGGCCTCCATGCAGCCTGTGATGCTGGACGTGTGGGGCATGGACCCGCAGCGCAAGGTGAACCAGATCACCCGGGAGGAGCGCCGGCGCCTGGTGGAGCTGCTGAAAGCGTTCCCCATCGAGCTGGCCGGAAAGGGCGACCTTGCCCATGCCGTCGTTACCAGCGGCGGCGTCAGCGTAAAGGAAGTGGACCCCAAAACAATGCAGAGCAAGCTGTGTCCGGGGCTGTATTTCGCGGGCGAGGTGCTGGATGTGGACGCGTACACGGGCGGCTACAACCTGGGAATCGCGTTCGCCACAGCATATGCGGCGGCAAGCCATCTGTAATCGGCCGGACGGCTGTCAATCATGACCGGGCGCATGCCGCAGTGCGGAGCGTCCCTGGGGGGAAGAGGAGAAAAATATGATTTCCATTGCCATCGACGGCCCGTCCGGTGCGGGCAAATCCAGTCTGTCGCGGCGGCTTGCCGCGGAGCTTGGCTACATTTATGTGGATACCGGAGCCATGTACCGTACCATCGGGCTGTATGTGCTGCGCAGCGGCGCAGACACCGAAGATGAGGACGCCGTGGCGGCGCTCCTGCCGGGCATCCGGCTGGAGATGCGCTATGTGGACGGTGTGCAGCATATGTTTTTGAACGGGGAGGACGTCTCCGGCCTCATCCGCACCGAGGAGGTGTCCATGGCTGCATCCCATGTTTCGGCACACCCGTCGGTGCGCGCGTTCCTGCTGGACGCCCAGCGTGCATTGGCAAAGGACAACAATGTGCTTATGGATGGGCGCGACATCGGTACTGTGGTGCTGCCCGGTGCGCAGGTGAAGATATTTCTGACGGCCAGCGCGGGAGACCGCGCCCGGCGCCGCTACGATGAATTGATCGCCCGCGGGGAATGGGTGAGCTACGAGCAGGTGCTGGCGGATGTGGAACGGCGGGACTATAACGACACCCACCGTGCCGCCGCGCCGCTGCGCCCCGCTGCGGATGCCGTTACCGTGGACACCACGGGCTTTACCTTCGACGATGCGTTCGCGCTGCTGCTGTCCACCATCCGCGCGCGTCTGGGGCAGGAGGGGTAACGATGTGGTTTTACTGGATCATCGTGCCGTTGGCGTGGCTGGTGTGGCACATCGCGTTCCGGATCAGGGTCATCGGAAGGGAGAACCTCATCCATGACAGGGGCTTCGTCATCGCGCCCAATCACATCTCCGCCATCGACCCTGTATTCGTCGTTATTGCCCGGTTTTGGGGCAGGCCCATGGTCATCATGGCCAAAGAAGAGCTGTTCGAGATCAGCCGCCTGCTGAACTGGGCCTGGCGGCATGTGGGCGTCGTTTGTGTGCGCCGGGGAAAGGGCGACGCCACAGTGGTGGAAAACACTGTGCGCGAGGTGCGTGAGGGCCGCGGGGCGCTGGTCTTCCCCGAGGGCACGCGTACCAAGGACGGCAACCTGGGTAAGCTGAAGAGCGGAGCATTTGTCATTGCGGCCGAAGCGGGCGTGGATATGATCCCCTGCCGTATCATCTACAAAGGCGGAAAAATGCGGGTGTTCGGCCGTTGCACCGTAGTGTTCGGCAAGCCGATCCCTGCGGAAAAATTGAAGCTGGGCGAGCCGCGCAGCGCCGCCCGCCTGCGCGAATGCAAGGCGTTGCTGGCGGAAGAGCTGGAAAAGCTGCTGGAGGAAAACCGGCAATACTTATAAAAGTGTAAAAGAGAAAGTGCGCTGCCTGCGGCGCCCTTTTTCCAAGGAGCTGTGATATGAAGATCATTAAGGCAAAGACGGCGGGCTTCTGCTTCGGAGTGGACCGTGCGGTAAAGCTCACCTACGGCCTGCTGGAGCAGGGCGTGCGGGTGGCTACGCTGGGGCCGCTCATCCATAATCCTCAATGCGTGGCGGACCTTGCGGCCCGGGGCGCCGTTACCGTGGATACACCCGAACAGGTGCCCGACGGCTACGAGGTGGTGGTGCGCAGCCACGGCGTGCCGCAGTGCGTGTACGATGCGCTTGGGGCCCGGGGCCTTGTGGTGCATGACGCCACCTGCCCCTTTGTGGCCAAGATCCACCGCCTGGCCCGCAGGGCGGGTGAGGAGGGCAGGACCCTGCTGGTCGCAGGCGACAAAAACCATCCCGAGGTGCAGGGCATCGTGGGACACACACGGGGCAGTGTATTTGTTTTTGCCGATTTGGAGGAGTTAAAAGCACTTTTAACTCCAGAAAATACCAGAAATGGAATTTTTGTGGTAGCACAAACCACTTTTGAGGTGAAAAAGTGGCAAGAATGCGTAGAGTTTCTCAAAAAAGTATATACAAATCCGAGCATATTTGATACAATATGTAATGCAACATGGGCGAGGCAGCATGAGGTGGAGTGCCTTGCGCGCCAATGCGACCTGATGGTCGTCATCGGCGGGCGGCAGTCCTCCAACACCCAGAAACTCGTATCCGTTGCCGGGCGCCATACAAAGGCCGCCGCCGTGGAGACAGCACAGGAGCTGGACCCCGCATGGTGGCGCGGCGCAGGCACGGTGGGAGTGACGGCGGGTGCATCCACGCCCTCGTCTATTATTGAGGAGGTACTGAGCAGTATGAGCGAGGAAATTCGTGAAGAGGAATTGAGCTTTGAGGAAATGATCGACGCTTCCTTGAAGCCGGTATACAATGGAAAGGTCGTAAAGGGCATCGTCACCGGCGTTTCCCCCAGCGAGATCCAGGTGGATATCGGCACGAAGCAGACCGGTTTCGTCAAGCTCGAGGAACTCACCAATGACCCGTCCGCCAAAGCGGAGGATCTGGTCAAGAAAGGTGACGAGCTCGACCTCATCGTAACAAAGGTAAACGACCAGGAAGGCGTCGTCTATCTTTCCAAAAAGCGTCTGGATGAGAACAAGGGCCGCGAGGCCGTTGCCGCTGCTGTCGAGAGCGGCGAGATCCTGGAGGGCTTCGTCACCGAGGCCAACTCCGGCGGCGTTGTGGTGCTGGTGAATAACGTGCGCGTGTTCGTGCCGCGCTCCCAGGCCACGCTGCGCCATGGCGAGGATTATACCGCCTTGGTGAAAACGAATGTCCGCCTGAAGATGAAGCAGTGCGAAGGCCGCCACATCGTGGGTTCCATCCGCGAGGTCCTGGCCGCCGAGAACGACGCCAAGCGCGAGGAGTTCTGGGCCAATGTGGAGATCGGCAAGCAGTACACGGGCGTTGTCAAGAGCCTGACCAACTACGGTGCGTTCGTGGATATCGGCGGCGTGGACGGCCTGGTGCATATCAGCGAACTGTCCTGGAACCGCATCAAGCATCCGTCCGAGGTCGTGAGCGTCGGCGATACCATCGATGTGTACGTCAAGGATATTGACACCGAGAACAAAAAAGTGTCTCTGGGCTATAAGAAAGCCGAGGACAATCCCTGGGAGAAATTCAAGGCCGAATATCCCATCGGCAGCGTGTTCAAGGCGCCCGTGGTGTCCATCACCAAGTTCGGCGCATTTGTGCGCATCCTGCCGGGCATCGACGGCCTGGTGCATATCAGTGAGATTTCCAACGAGCGTGTTGAGAAGGTCTCCGATGTGCTGAGCGTAGGCCAGGAAGTGGAAGTGAAACTCACCGATGTGGACTTCGAGAAAAAGCGCATCAGCCTTTCGATGAAGGCGCTGCTCTCCGGCAGCGAAGCGGACGGCGAGGACGCCGAGTGATTTAAAACCGGAAAACGGCCATGCGGAGCGATCCGTATGGCCGTTTTTTATTGTGCCGCGGCAAAAATGCTTCCGACGGTCCGTTCCGGTGTGCTTGGAAGATTGTCATAGATTTTTAAGATTTTTTTTGAAATGAAACCGGATGCGGGCGCGTCTACTATAATGGAAAGACAATGTCAGCGATACTGCGGCGGCGGGATATCATGTGCCGTTTTTGCATACACTGATAAAGTATGCCGCGGACCGTGGAGGTTTGGCAGGAAGGGTTGCAGATGTGGGTTTGAGAGCAATGAAGAAAAGATGTGTAGCGGTGCTGACAGCAGCGCTGTGCCTGATGCTGGTGTTGGGGCTGCAGGCATGCGCCGGGTCCGGCGGAGGGCGGCCCATACAGGACCCTCAGGCGGGAACGGTGCTTCCCGAGGGAGCTAAAAAGGAAGAAGGCGTGGTACTGGACGCCTCGGACGGACAGTTCATCCTCCGTGCCGCAGGCGGCGGAGAGTATGTGTTCCGCATGGACGGCGCCGAGGACATGGTAGAAGGCGGCGTACAGGCCGGCCAGTATGTGCGCATCTGGTACGACGGCGTTTTGACGGACACCAACGCCCGAAATGTAAAGCTGCTGCGCATAGAGGCCGCGCAGGAAACGCAGCCCGACTCCCTTTCGATGGGGAGCACGGCCGACGGCGTTGTAACGGCGTTCGATGAAGAGAGCATCACACTTCGGACGGCGGGCGGTGAAACCTACACCTTTGCGGCGGGCCGGAGCGTACGTGCGCTGAAGGGCGAACCACGCGAGGGAATGTGGGTGCGCGTGTATTTTGATGGCGCACCGGACGGCGCGGTGGTGAGCCGTGTGACAGCGCGCGTATCGGAGGGAGATGTGTTCACCCTGGCGGGACGTATCCGCGCCGTGGATGAAAAGGCGGATACGATCACCTTTTTGGCAGATACAGGGGAACGTTATATCTTCGCGCTGGGCTTCGCCGAGGTGGATATGCCGGATGGCCTGCGCGAGGGAAGCCGCGCGGTGCTGAGCTATTCGGGCAGCGCCGCGCCGGAGGATACATCCCATGCCATGCTGCTGCGTGTGCAGGCGGAAAAGCTGGCGGATGCACAGGCTGTGCGGGGCACGGTGTGTTCCGTGAACAGCAAACAGGGCAGCATCGGGGTATGTACGGCGGACGGACGTGTACTTGCCTTCTACACGGGGAAATCCCTCACCGGGCAGCAGGGCGGAGTGGAGCCGGGAGATGGTGTGCGCGTCACTTATTCCGGTTGCATCAGCGGGGAATCCACCCGTTCCGCACAGCTTCTGTCACTGGAGGTCACGGCCCGGAAAGATGCCAATAAGAGCGTCGTGCTCGGTACGGTGCGTGCCGTGAGCGATACCGCACTGACGCTGGCCGCCGCCGACGGCCGGACACTGAAATTTGAAGCTGTGCCGGGAAAGTCTTTTCCGGAGGAGCTGAAAAAAGGCGATACGGTCCGCGTGTCCTACACCGGGTGGATCGAAGGGGAGGATACCTCTGAGGCTGTTTACGCTTCCGTTTCCCGTGCATATGCCTGAACCAGCGCGGTTGTTTTGATTCGCCGCTTCTCCCGGTGAGTCCTTCATAAAAATATTTCCGCTGTGAAAACGCGATGCGATTTCACAGTGGTTTTTTTTGCCGGAATATTGTAATATAGAAGCTGGATATCATCGGCGCGGGCCCCGCGCGGGCCGGCGGAATAAACAGAGGGAGGTGGCTGCGGGATGGCGCGCAAACAACAGAATGACCCGCTGCGCTATGCGGCGAACCTGACGGCGCTGGCGGCGGCGGTGTATTTGGGCGTCACGGCGCTGCTGCGTTTGGCCGTAGGGCAGCTGCTGCGCCTGTTCAACAAAAGCGCTACGCTGGAAAACCCCATTGCTGTGCCTGAGTGGGTGCTGGGCGTATTCAACGTTCTTCTGCCCGCCGCCGGGTTGGCGGCAGCGTTCTGGCTGCTGGCCGTGGGAGTGCGCGCTACGCCCATGCGCCTGCGGATTTCGGTGCAGATGCCTCGGGACGGGCGGCTGTGGCTGTTCGTGCCGGTGTTTTTAGGGGCGGGCTTTCTATGCAGCCTGCTTACTACGCTTTTGCAGCGGCTGCTGGCCGCGTTCACCCGGTACCGCGCGCCGGAGGCCATCCGTCTGCCACAAAGCGGATTTGCCACGTTTTTGTATTTCATCGGCATGTGTGTGGTACCCGCCGTACTGGAGGAGCTGCTGGTGCGCGGCGCCATGCAGGCAGTGCTTTCCCGCTGGGGAACATGGTTTTCCATCGTTGTATCCAGTGTGGTGTTCACGCTGCTGCACGGCGATATCGCGCAGATGCCGTCTCTGTTCATCCTGTCGGTGCTCATGGGGCTGGCGGCCTACTGTACCGGCTCTCTGGCGCTGGGAATGGCGTTGCACTTTGCTTATAATACAATGTCGTTTCTTTTTTTATATGCGGCGCAGAAGATGGACGGCGTGTCCGCTTTTGCGTTTGCGGGATACCTGGTGGCCGTGTTCTGCGTGGGGGCCGTGGTGTGTCTTGCGGCTATTCGCCGCCTGGGCGTAATGCGCCGTTTCAGGCCCATCCCCCGGGTATACGACCCCAAGAACCGCCAGAGCCGTCTGGAGCGCCTGGCGTCTGCGCCGCTGTTCCCGCTGGTGATGGCGTGCATGGCGCTGCGCGCGGCATGGCCGCTGTTCGCGAAATAAGGAAAGTTGGTTTCATATGGATGATATCACGTTGATGCGTCTGGCGCTGGCCGAAGCGGAAAAAGCCGCTGCGTTGGGCGAGGTGCCTGTAGGCGCGGTAGTGGCGAAGGACGGGGAGCCTGTGGCGGTGGCACACAACACGCGGGAGACCGGCAAGAATGCCACGCATCACGCCGAGCTGCTGGCCATAGACGCGGCATGCCGCGCTTTGGGCGGCTGGCGGCTGTGGCAATGCGAGTTATTTGTGACGCTGGAGCCGTGCCCCATGTGCGCAGGGGCCATCGTCAACAGCCGTATCAAGCGCGTCGTGTACGGCGCACGGGATGCAAAGGCGGGTTGCTGCGGCAGCGTAACGGATCTGTTTGCGCTGCCTTTCAATCACCGCCCCCAGGTGGAGGGCGGGCTGCTGGAGGACGAATGCGCCGCGCTGCTGGCGGCGTTTTTTGAAGAGCTGCGCCGCAGGCGCAGAGATGGGAGCAAGCCGAAATGGAAAAAACCGCAATCGTGACAGGAGCTTCCCGCGGCATCGGCGCAGCCGCAGCGCTGGCGCTGGCCGCGCAGGGGTGCCGTGTGGCCGTGTGCTGCCGCACCCGGCGGGACAGTGCCGAAAGCGTGGCGGCTCGTATCCGCGCTGCGGGCGGCACGGCGGCAGTATTCTGTGCAGATGTCTCTGACGAAGCGGCGGTGCGCACGATGTTTGCGCAGGTAGAGCAGACGCTGGGGCCGGCGGACATCCTTGTCAATAATGCGGGCGTTGCACAGCAGAAGCTGTTCACAGATATCACTGCGGCTGAGTGGGACGCCATGTTCGGCGTATGCGTGAAAGGCGCGTTCCACTGCTGCCAGGCCGCGCTGCCGCATATGATACGCCAAAAGTGGGGCCGCATCATCAATATTTCTTCCATGTGGGGGCAGGTGGGGGCCTCCTGCGAGGTGCACTATTCCGCGGCAAAGGCGGCGCTTATCGGCTTTACCAAGGCATTGGCCAAGGAGGAAGGCCCAAGCGGAATAACGGTAAATTGTGTGGCGCCGGGCGTAGTGGAAACGGATATGATGGCTGTTTTCTCCCCGGAGGATAAGGCGGCGCTTGCAGAGGAAACGCCGCTGTGCCGTCTGGGCGCGCCGGAGGACGTGGCCGCTGCCGTCGCGTTTCTCGCATCGGACGCGGGCGCTTTTTTCACGGGGCAGGTATTGGCGCCCAACGGCGGGTTTGTCGTCTGAGGCTTTTATAGATGTAATATAAGGGCGGGAGCCTTGTGTGCTCCCGCCCTTTTCAGAATACCGGAATATTTGCGCGCGGCTGTAAAGCCATTTCGACCTGAGCTGTAAAGGGGAATTCCGCCGCCGTCCCGTTGATGAAATCCACCCGGTAGCCTGTCCCGTCCTTGTGGAAAAAACCGCTCTCCGGTACGATGCGCAGATAACACAGGTTGGAGTCGCCTTCATCGTTGCAGGCAAAGTGCCACGGCTCGAACGCCCCCGCCAGCGCTTCGCGCGCCGCCTGGTTGGCAGGCAGCAGCGGATGTCCCATGAAATGGGCTTTGCACTTAAAGGTGTGAAAACTGCTGCAGAGCGAAACACAGGGGTTTGCTTTCATCTCCCGCACTTTGGCGGAACGGCCGTGCGTGACCACCCAGAATGCGCCGCCCATATAACAGGCGTCCACCACCCGCTGCGAAGGAACGTTCTCCCGCGCGGTCGCCAATACGAAGGTGCAGTCCTTTTCGAAAAGCTCGCGCAGGACCTCCAGGCTTTTTTCATATGCCGTCATAACGCGTCCCTTTCTCCGGACGGCTGAACGCGCCCGGCTCGATGTTCCGCGGGCGCCTTTGGTGCCGGCCCGCCTTGTGGCATCATTTTATCATGCACATCGTCCGCATACCAGCTTTTTTTGACGAAAGCGCGGCGGTATGTGTTTTTCTGCATTTTGTCTGCGCCGCAGGCACGAGGACGGCTTATTGTTTGCGCCGGGCAGCCATTGTTGAAAACCTCTTGTCAAACTATACAATCTTATGCTGGAAGATTGTACGTAAGATTCTTTCTTTTTTTACAACATTATCTTTAAAAAGCTACGCGATTGTGATAATATTTTTGTATAAGTTGCTGCCGTGCGTTTTGCGCAGGGCGGAAAAGAGGGTTGTTGTTTATGAATTACGCAAACGATCACATCCGAAACGTCCTCATAGCGGGCCACGGCGGCGCCGGGAAAACCAGCCTCGCCGAAGCGCTGCTGTTTACCGCCAAGAGCACCGACCGCCTGGGCCGTGTGGAAGACGGGAACACCGTATGCGATTACGACCCCGAGGAGGCCAAGCGCCGCGCATCCCTGTCGCTGGCCGTAGCGCCTGTCGAGTATGACGGCGTAAAAATAAATCTGATCGACACGCCGGGTCTGTTTGATTTTGAGCTGGGTCTGCACGAGGGCATCCGCGCCGCCGAGAGCGTGCTCATTACAGTGTCCGGCCGCAGCGGCCTCACCGTCGGTGCGCAGAAGGCGTACAAGCTGGCGCTGAAACACGGCAAGAGCCGTATGATCTACATCTCTAAAATCGACGCCGAGCATGCCGATTTCTATAAAGTATTTGAAGAGCTGAAAGCGGAGTTCGGCCCGTCCATCTGTCCGGTGGTCGTGCCCATCGAGCAGGCCGGCGGCCGCGTGTTTGTGAACCTGATCGAATCCAAGGCGTACAGCTACGTCAACGGCACGGCCCGCGAAGTGCCTATGCCCAAATACGGCCATCGGGAGGACGGGCTGATCGAGGCCATGCGCGAGGCTGTGGCCGAGACCGATGACGCGCTGATGGAGAAATTCTTCGAGGGTGAGCCCTTCACGCAGGAGGAGTTGACGGAGGGTGTGCGCGTAGGCGTTAAAACGGGCGCCATCACGCCGGTACTCTGCGGCTGCTCCACTGCGCTGGCGGGTACGGACATGGTGCTGCGCTACATCAAAAAGCTGCTGCCCAGCGCAGCGCGCGGCGCTGGGTGCGTTGCGGCGGACCGCGACGGAAACGAAGTGGAGATCGCCTGCGAGGCGAAAGACCCGCTGTGCGCATATGTATTCAAAACAGTAGCAGACCCGTTTGTGGGTAAGATGAGCTATGTCAAGGTTGTCAGCGGCACGCTCAAGGCGGACTCTCCGGTGGTAAACAGCCGCACGGGCGAGCCCGAACGCATGGGCAAGCTGGTGTTCGTGAAAGGAAAAAAGCAGACGGATGCGGCGGAGATCGGCGCGGGCGACATCGGTGCCATTACCAAGCTGCCTGCCGCGCAGACGGGCGACACGCTGTGTGCGCCGGGCCGTGTGGTGAGCCTGCCGCGCCCCGAGTTCCCCCGGCCTACGCTGTCCATGGCCATCAAGGTAAAGCAGAAAGGCGACGAGAGCAAGATCAGCGGCGCGTTGCAGCGCCTGATGGAAGAGGACCCGACGCTGGGGTACGCCGTCAACACCGAGACGGTGCAGCAGGTGATATCCGGTTTGGGAGAGCAGCATCTGGATGTGGTGTGCGCCAAACTCAAAAGCAAGTTTGGCGTGGAGGTGAGCCTCACCGAGCCGCGTATCGCATACCGTGAATCCATCCGTAAGAAATGTAAGGCACAGGGCCGCCATAAGAAGCAGACGGGCGGTCACGGCCAGTTTGGCGACGTATGGATCGAATTCGAGCCGACGGACGAGGGAGAGTTTGTATTTGCCGAGAACGTGTTCGGCGGCAGCGTGCCCAAGAACTATTTCCCGGCGGTGGAAAAAGGCCTGCAGGAGGCCGTGCGCCACGGCGTGCTGGCCGGCTACCCCGTGGTGGGCCTGAAGGCCACGCTGCTGGACGGCAGCTACCACCCGGTGGATTCTTCCGAAATGGCGTTTAAGATGGCTGCGAAGCTGGCCTACAAGGCTGCGCTGCCCGAGGCTGGCCCCGTGTTGCTGGAGCCCATCGGCAACCTGATGGCTACTGTTCCGGGCGATGTACTGGGTGACATCATGGGCGAGGTGACAAAGCGGCGCGGCCGCGTGCTGGGCATGCATCCGGCCGAGGATGGTCAGCAGACGCTGGAAGCCGACGTGCCGGTCAGTGAGATGCATGATTTCACCACCTATCTGCGCCAGCTCACGCAAGGACGCGGCAGCTTTGTATTTGAATTCACCCGCTATGAGCCGCTGCCCTCCAATTTGGAGCCGAAGGTCATCGAGGAAGCGAAGAAGTTCATTGATATGAAGGACGACGAGGAGTAACGTCCCAATACCAGCGGAAAACCGCCACAGGAGGGAGATGATTTTCCCTCCTGTGGTTCTCTTTTGTCCGGACGATGCATAAAATAGCAGCATCAGGGGGATTTTACAGCAGGACGGTGTTTGTGTACGCCCGTCTGCCGCCGCCCATTGTATACAAGGGAACGGAACAGGCTCACAAAAAATGTCTGTTCAGCCGTAATATACAAAGAAATCCCCATTTACTGGTGCAATTTGTATAATTTTGGTTTTCCGCTTGACAGCCAAAAGCAAAAACACTATAATAACCCATATTGTACAAGTGCCCCACATTTTGTACTGTGGCGCGGCGCGGTACCAATATCTGTGAAGGAGACCGGAGACCTTGGAAAAAGAAATTGTCATGACCTATGCCGGCTTGCGTGCATTGGAGGACGAGCTTGAACAGCTGAAAACCGTCAAGCGCAAAGAGGTGGCCGAAAAGATCAAAGTGGCCCGCGGCTACGGCGACCTTTCCGAAAACAGTGAATATGACGAAGCCAAAAACGAGCAGGGCCTTGTGGAAGGCCGCATCGCACTTTTGGAAAAAATGCTCAAGCATGCCCGCGTCGTCACCGAGGACGAGCTTTCTACCGACCATATCAGCGTCGGCAGTCATGTGCGCATCAAGGATGAAGACGGGGATGAAGACGAATACGATATCACCGGTTCCACCGAGGCTGACCCGGTGAACGGAAAGATCTCGGATGAATCTCCCATCGGAGCGGCCCTTATTGGCCATTCCGTGGGCGATAAGGTGGATATCACGCTGCCCAGCGGCGCGGTTGTGCAGTACGAAGTGATGGAGATCGGCCGAGCAGAGCTGTAAGCCGCACAAAATCAGGCTTTTTTCAAAAACAGGTGCGAAAGCACCTGTTTTTGTGTTATATTTTGTGCTATACTGGATGGGACAAATTGCGAGATGTTGGAGGACAAGCATGGCAAACGAAACGTTGGAACAGTTGGGCAATGCGTTGGAGGCAGCCCAGCAGAAGATCGGGGCCGTAGCCGAAGAAGTGAGTGAGCAGGCGTATAACGAGCTGGTCGCCATCCGGCGCGAAAAGCTGCGCGGCTTGCAGGAGGCCGGAAACGACCCCTTTGAGCTGACAAGCTATCCCCAGGCGGATTTTGCCGCCGAGGTGAAAGAGAGCTTTGTGGACGTGCCCGAGGGTGAACAGGGCCGCAGCGTGTGCATGGCGGGCCGCATGATGAGCAAGCGCGTGATGGGCAAGGCCAGCTTTGCGGACCTTCGGGACACCACGGGCAACATCCAGCTTTATGTCCGCCGGGACGACGTGGGTGTGGAGGAGTATCAGGCGTTCAAGAAATTTGATATCGGCGATATCATCGGCGTCAGAGGCTTTGTGTTCCGCACGAAGATGGGCGAGATCAGCGTGCATGTCACCGAGATCGTACTGCTGAGCAAGAGCCTGCTGCCTCTGCCCGAAAAATTCCACGGCCTGAAGGACCGCGAGGCGCGGTACCGCCAGCGCTATGTGGACCTGATCGTCAACCCGGAGGTGCGCAAGACGTTTGAGGTGCGCTCCAAATTTATTCGCCATATGCGCAATTACCTGGATGAGCGCGGCTATATGGAAGTGGAAACGCCGGTGCTGAACACCATCGCAGGCGGGGCTGCGGCGCGTCCTTTCGTGACCCACCACAACACGCTGGATATTGATATGTATATGCGTATCGCCACAGAGCTGCCGCTCAAGCGGCTGATCGTAGGAGGCATCGACCGCGTGTATGAGATCGGCCGTATTTTCCGCAACGAGGGCATGGACCCGAAGCATAACCCGGAATTTACGACCGTGGAGTTGTATCAGGCGTATGCGGATTTCCATACGATGATGGACATTGCCGAGGGGATCCTTTCCTCGGCCGCGCTGGAGCTGCTGGGCGGCTATGAGGTGGAGTGGCTGGGCGAAAAGATCGACCTTACGCCGGGCTGGCGCCGCCTGACTATGGTGGACGCCGTGAAGGAGTATGCAGGCATCGACTTCGGCGCCATCTCCGACAATGCCCAGGCGGTTGCCGCGGCCGAAGCCATCGGTGTGGAGCTGCCGGAGGCGGCGGAGCCCACTTGGGGCAACGCGCTGTACGCCTGCTTTGACCAGCGTGTGGAGGAAAAGCTCATTCAGCCCACATTCATCACAATGTATCCGGTGGAGGTATCTCCTCTGACAAAGCGCAGCCCGCAGGACAAGCGTTTGACGGAACGCTTCGAGCTGTTTATTTGCCACAGTGAGATGGCAAATGCCTATTCCGAGCTGAACGACCCCATCGACCAGCGCGAGCGCTTCGTCAAGCAGGCGGAGCAGCGCGAGCGCGGCGACGACGAGGCCGAGATGCTGGACGAGGATTTCCTGACGGCTCTGGAATACGGCATGCCCCCGACGGGCGGCATGGGTATGGGCATTGACCGCTGTGTGATGCTGCTGACGAATTCCAGCACCATCCGCGAGGTCATCCTTTTCCCCACGATGAAGCCCCTCTCGGACTAAAAACCCACAAAAATCAGGTTTTGACAGCGTTTGCGGCGTTTTGTTAATCCAAAAAAGTGTCGTAAAACGGGTGTTACGACAAATTTACGACAAATGACTTTTTGAGCATCGCTCGTCTTTTACGACAAATGCGTGTCGTAAATCACGAGAATCGTAAATTGTTAATCCAGTGGCTTCATTGTAACGGCTACATTGTAAATTGAACAAAAAAGCCTTGTAAACTCGGCGTTTAACGATGTTTACGACAGAACCTCGGACTGTATAGTTCGGGGTTCTTTTTTTGCATATTTGAAGCTGGCAACGATTACGGATATACTGTAATCGAATGGAGGGACTACAAATGAAGAAGTATTATATCAATTTGACCGAGCAGGAACGCTTTCAAATCATACATTCGCTTATAGATATGACGAGCAAATCGCCCGTCCGTTCCTGCGAGGATATTGACGAAACCGCACTGTCCTATGCTGAAATCAAAATGCTTGCGACAGGCAATCCGTATATCAAAGAGAAAATGGACTTGGATATTCAGGTTCAGAAACTGCGATTGCTTAAATCCAACTTCCTCTCTGAAAAATATGCTCTTGAAGATAAGATCATTAAGTTCTATCCGCAGGAAATCGCAAGACGGACTGATACGATAGAGGGCTTGAAATCTGATATTGAGAGAGCAAAACAGCACCCGAAACCGCTTGACGATAGCTTTATCGGAATGACGGTCAAGGGTGTTTTTTATTCCGAAAAAGCGGACGCCGGCAATGCAATTCTTGATGCGTGTCAGGCAATGACGAGTCCCGATCCGGTTCCTCTCGGAGAGTACCGGGGCTTTCAAACAGAGCTGTCCTTTGACACCTTTGAAAAGGAATACAAGGTCAAGCTCAAGGGCGAACTCGGTTATTCCGTATCGCTCGGCACGGACACCTTCGGCAACATTACCCGTTTGGATAACGCTCTTGAGGGACTTCCGAAGCGTTTGGAAATGAACGAGCAGGAGCTTGAAAATGTCAAAACGCAGTATGAAACGGCAAAGGTCGATGTGGAAAAACCGTTCAATCAGGAAGAAGAACTCAAAACCAAAACCGCAAGGCTGAACGAACTCAACGCACTTCTCAATGTGGATAAGCGTGAGAATGAAATTGTCGGCGGCGAGCCTGATGAGGGCGATGAACAGCCCGAAAAAAAGGCAAAAGAATATGAACGGTGAATGAAACCTCTTGACATTGGTTATCATATATGATAACATAATAGCAAAAGAAGAGGGGTGAGGTTTTGTGACAGATAAAGAATTGCTGGCTTCAAGACAAGGCATTGTTCAAAAACTTACGCAGGCAAGACTTGAAAAGGGGCTGACGCAGGAACAGCTTGCAAGGCTTATAGGTACGCAGCGTTCTAACATTTGCCGTATTGAAAGCGGGACACAAAATCTCTCCCTTGATATGATGCTGAAAATTGCCGAAGCGCTCGGAAAAGACATCAGTATTATGCTCGAAGAAAGGAGCAAAACTATGACGAATGTATACAGCCTTCGCCTGTATGACGAGGATTTGATCACCTTTTCTCTTGAAGAGAAAGGACTTGAAGGCTTGCAGGCGAATATCCTTTATTCCGATACACAGAATGCGAATCTCTTTCCTCTTGATTTGGAACTTACCGATGAGGGGATCGTTAAATGGCTTGGAAAAAGGGTTATCCCGAAAAACCGACAGTTTGTGGATGAGATACTAAAAACGCTTGGACTCAGTGTAAACAATACCAAAGGTATCATAGATGTCTGTATGGGGCTGTCCCTGAACGACAGTTATTGGGTAGTTCCCGCTGATTTTGACGGTAAGTTTGCCGACTATAACCTCTACGAAAACCGCTTTTCTGAGGCACTGTCTTTGGTTGCCTATACAGGTGTAGGCGGAAGCAACGAAGCGTTTTCAACCTCGCCTGAGCTTACCACAAACGGTATGCTGAGAAAGGCTTGGCGCTTTGTAGACGATGACGGAATTTACCTTTATAAAGGCGGAACGGAGGGCGCAGCCAACACCGGAAATGAACCGTATAGCGAGTATTATGCCTGCCAGATTGCCGAAGCAATGGGACTGCCTTGTGTGCAGTATGATTTGGAAAACTGGAAAGGCATCCTTGCTTCAAAGTGCAGACTCTTCACGGATATTGATACAGCCTTTGTTCCCATCGGAAGATTTCTTAGCAAATGTTCCTTGAAAGAGTGCCTGGACTATTATGCTTCACTCGGAGAAGATTTTTATGAACAGCTTTGCAGTATGCTTGTGTTTGACTCCGTGATATACAACGAAGATCGGCACTTTGGTAATTTCGGCGTACTGCGGGATAATCACACAGGACAGATTAAATCTCCCGCCCCTATCTTTGATAATGGCTTGTCCCTGTTTAATTTTGCAATGCCCGATGATTTCAAAAATCTGAAAGAGTATGCAAAAACCCGTTCCAATCCGTACAGAATCTCCTATGAAGAAATCTGTAAAGAGGTTATGGGTTCAAAGCAAAAAGCACAGCTTCGCAGATTGATTGATTTCCGATTTAAGCGCCATCCGTCACTTAATCTTCCCGAAGAAAGACTGACGGCAATTGAGAAACAAATAGGCGAACGTATACGGGAACTGCTTTCAATTCCGTCCCGCAGAAAGACAAAACAGAAAGACGAACTGACAAGATAATATCTAAAACAGTATTTAGCCGCTTGGTTTTCTAAATGAAATCAGGCGGCTTTTTCTATTTCAAAAAGGAGATGTTTTACGATGAATGAAACCGATTATAACGATCTGCTCTATGAAAAGATGCAGCAAGAATATGTAACGATGAAAGCAAGATGAACGGTATGCCGCCGAACCGTGCCGTATATGCCGAGCCCGAAACGGTGGAGATGAGCTATCAGGAAATGACGAAGCGCTTCCGAGAAGCCGAGAACGACCGCAAGGAACACCTCACCGGGTATGTCGTATTTACCGAGGACAGCTTCGATAAACCGTACAGCGAGGAGTCCAGAACCTATGTAATCAGCTCAAACAACAAAGCATTTCAGTCCGGCATGGGCGGTTATTCCATCTATGCTTCTTCCCTTGACGGCTCGGATAAATGTGTACGACTGGAAGCGTATATGGCTGATGAACACGGCGGCGAGAACGGTTGGAAGATTGAAAAGTGCTATATGAAAGAGAACTCCCGTGAAATGCTCGACATCATTTTCGGTCAGTTCTTTATCGCTTACGCACCTATCGAATCGGAAAACTTTCAGAGTTTGCCGAAGAACCTTGCGGAGAAGTACAAGGAAAAATTCAAATATCCCGAACGCATTGCAAAGGTAAACGGCGAGATAGTCGCCGTTCCTTTTAAGCCCGTCAGGGCAGACAAAGAACGCTGATCTCAAAGAGAAACGGGGCAACCCGGAGAGTCTGCATTATCTTAGCAAGCAGACTGTTTTTACTCCTATCGGGCAAAAAGCAGTAAATCGCTTGTTAGGGGTTGCCCCTAATACCCCATTAAGAAAGGATTTTCTATATGACAGAATTTATCTTCTTTATCGTCGGACTTTTGCTTGGCGGCTGTATAGGCGTTGTCTTTATGTGCTGCCTGCAAATCAACCGACTCTACAAAACTGATTCTATGAAAAAGGAGGTCGAAGCAAATGAAAAGAAGAACTGTTAAGAAACAGTTTTGGTTTTCCCGTGACGAAGCACAGGACTTGCAGAAGAAAGCCAAGAAAACCTGCCTGACCGAAGCCGCACTTGTGAGATTGCTTGTGCGTGGGTACGAGCCGAAGGAGCGACCTGACGAGCGTTTCTATGATGTGATGCGTCAGTTATCCTCTATCGGCAACAACATCAATCAGCTTGCGGCACAGGCAAACTCACTCAGCTTTGTCGATGCACAGAAACTTCAGAAGGAAGCCGAGCGCTGGCATAAGTTTCAGGCGGATGTGGAGCGACAGTTTCTCCGCCCCGAAAAGAGTGAGATGAAATGGCAGTAAGCAAGATATGGAAAGTGACAACCCGCCTTGACCAACCGCCCGAAGCAATATGTCCTTTTGACACGGGAGCATATGATAGAAGTTCCGTTCGGAGGTAGTGTCTATGGAAGATAAAAACACTACCGTTAAAAAAGAGAGCGTACCGATTTGGGAAAAATACGCCTTAACGATTTACGAAGCAGCAGAGTATTTCAATATTGGAGAGCATCGTTTAAGGCAGTTGGTAAGAGAGAACCGTCAGGCGGATTTTGTGCTATGGATAGGCACAAAGGTTGAGATTAAACGAGAACTATTTGAAAAGTTCCTTGATGAAATCAATGCCCTCTGATAATTATGCGTTTTGAAAAATCGCACATTTGTCAATATGCTCGTGACTTCGTATCATATATACGAAGCACGAGCTGACAGATGATAAAGGAGGACAAACCTATCTATAAAAACGCAGGCAGACCTGCGGAAGGCTGTTTATACTCCGCCCACATCGTCCAACTGGAAATCCTCGGGCAGCAGCAGGCACAGGTCTGCTTCGGGCTGGGCCACAAGGCGGCGGGACTGGTTGAGGATGGCCTCCTCCACTTTGTTGCGGGCCAGCCGCCCGTTGCCTGCGTCCCGCGCGCGGGTGAGCTGCACGGCGTTGAAATAGGCCAGCAGATTTGCGTCGCAGCGCTCGTCCAGCGTATACCCCTTGCCGCCCGCCTGCAGCTTTGCAATGGCCAGCAGCTCTTCGCCGGTATAATCGGGGAATTCAATGATGTTTGGAAAACGGCTTTTCAGGCCGCTGTTGGCCGTCAAAAATTCGGCCATCTCTTTGGAATAGCCGGCCAGGATAACGATGAGATCGTCCCGGTGGTCCTCCATACCTTTGACCAGCGTATCAATGGCCTCCAGCCCGAAGCTGTCGTCTTTTCCGCGGTACAGGCTGTATGCTTCGTCGATGAACAGCACGCCGCCCACGGCGGATTTGAGCACCTGTGTGGTAAGCGGTGCGGTGTGGCCCACATAACGGCCCACAAGGTCGGCGCGTGTCACTTCCACCAGCTGCCCGCCGCTCAGTACCCCGATGGCCTTCAGGTAACGGCTCACCAGCCGGGCAATGGTCGTTTTGCCTGTGCCGGGGTTCCCGGTGAAGATCATATGCATGGAAACGCTGGCCGTCTTGAGACCGGCGGCTTTGCGCCGCGCCTGCACGGCAAAATTGTCCTCCAAACTGAGTACGTATTCCTTTACGGCTGCAAGGCCTACGATGCCGTCCAATTCTGCCTTTACAGCTTCCACCTCGCCTTGGTAAGCTTCAGGAAGCAGGGAGAGCAGATCCGCCGGGCCTGCGCCGAAGTCTGCAGTCAGGCGGCCGTCCGCTGCGCCCAGCGCGGCGGCTTTGGGTGCGTCGTCGTGTTCCAGCCGGTACTGGGCCAGCGCGCGGTAGGCGCGGTCCCAGAATGCCAGCACGCCCTGCGCGCCCTTGGCGCGTCCGCTGCTTTCGGCGGCGAGGAGCAGTGCCGCATCCCCGGCTGTGACGGTGAAGCCCAGCGCCTTTTGCGCGCGGGCAGCCAGCTTGTCAAATTCCGCTTTCGCCACAGCGGACAAGCTTTCGGGCGTGAGGGCGGCCGTCTCACAGATATCTCCCAGCGCCGAAACAAACGGCGCGCCGAAGCTGTCCGCCAGTTTGGCAACGGGGGCCTCGCTGAGCAGCACAAGGTATTTGCCCCGTGGCGTGAGCGCGCCCACGGCGTCGGTGACAAGGGCGTTGCCCGCGTCCACCAGACGGCCGTTCTGCAATACGTAGCGCCCGGCCAGCGGGCTTTTGCCCCGCTGCACCAGATTGGACAGGACCGTCAGGAACGCAGGCTGGCAGCGCTCGTAGTGTTCGAACACTACGATGTCGCCCCTGGCGGCCAGCGCCATATACAGATCCTGCAAAAAAAGCTTTTCCTCTGCGGCGGTTGGGTACAGCGACAGATCCATCCAGGAGATATCCCCGCTGACGAACACGCCGCGCCGGGCCAGTTCCTCTGCGGCGGCACACAGGCTCAGGTGCTTGCCTGTGTCCGCCGGACCGGTGACGAGGAAAGCGTTGCGCGCGCTTTCACCCTCGTGGCCCATCACATACGGCCGCTTGAGCGCGATGACCAGCTTTTGAAGATAATCCGGTTGGCCCAGTACGGTTTTGCCCAGCGCTTCGGCCAACCCGTCGAAGCCCTCCAACCCCGCCTTGCCCCGCGGGGCGGCGTGGTTGGGCAGGGGAGCCGCGTCCGCCTCTTGTGCGGGCCCGCCGGAAAGGCCGCGCACTTCAGGAGTTTCCAGCTCACGCCCGATGCGGTGGATGTCCTCCAGCGCGCTGCGGTTCAGGGCCTCGATCTCCTTTCGCTGGCGCGCGATGGCCTCGTCCAGCGCCGCACCCGTGCGTGGAGCCGCGCGCTCCAGAGCCTGCAGCTCCCGCGCGGCGTTTGCAGCCCGGCGTTCTATGGCGGCAAAGTCCGGCGCGGCGTGGAGATCTGTCCCGGGGGGCTGCTTTCCGATGGCGTCAAAGTCAATGACTGGTACGTCCGCCTTGGGGCGCGCGTCCTCCCGCGAGGCGCCGCGGGAGGGTGCCGCGGGCCGTCCCGGCGCGGTGCGGCGCTGAGGGCTCCGGCCGCGCGGGGACGGCTGTTTCGGTTCAGGCTCCAGCGTCAGACGTGGCGTTTCCGGCTTCTCCCGGCCTGCCGCCTGCCCGCCGGTGCGCAGTGTGCGCGAACCGAACACGCTGTTCAGCAGATCGTCGATATCGTTTTTCATGATGTTCCCCTTTCCATACAATGCACACAAACAGGCTTTTCAAAGCAGCTGGCGGCTTGTTCCGCCCAAAGCGTTGGCCGCGACGTTATCATTATCCCTGTTTTTATTGCTCCGCAACAAAAACTTATCCGGATGGCCGCGGGCCGGGGACGGTCCGCATGTCCTAAAAAACAGCCGCAGGCTGTTTTTTAGCATAATCAATATGCGCCAGAATTTCAATGCTGTCGGCATATTTATCATAGGAGTGCTTGCCATCCTTGTCGATTGCCCGGTCGTCGGCCAATTGAAGTATAAAGCGGTCGCTCTGGTTCCAGACGATGATCCGCATTGTAACTTTCATGAGATGCGAATAGCCGGTCAACACTGCATAACCGGATTCCCCTTTGGCAAAAGCAGACCGTCTGATGTCGCCGCCGTTTGCCAGAACGTCCCTGGTGACATCCTGTGGAGTTGTTCCGGCGATCATACCCACCGCAAGGGATTGGAATCCCTTTTCTTGAAAATCGGTGCGGATCACAACATCCAGAATGGAGAGCAGCTGCTCCCAGCCGATCTTCCAGGTCAACTCATAATATAAGGTGGTAAAAATCCCCTCTTTTTTAATATCTTTTAACTGCATTCCCATTCCCTCACAAGCCCTGCCCGGCGCGCCGCAGCAGCAGGCAGAAATTTTTGCTGCTGCGTCTATTATATCATAAACCCGTCTGGAAAACGACGATGCGCGCGTTTTGCGCCCGCAAAATCCACTGCGGCGGGAAAAATGGGAAACCCATCCGAATGCGCTATCCCTGTCCGGCGGCACAACGTCCCCATCGGACGCATACGATAGCGCAGAAGCCAATGGGGCACACGGGGCGCGGGTGGAAAAGCCGTGCCGGGTGCGCCCCGAAAAAACGCGGCGAGCGGGTGCAGGCCCGGCCGCTGATGAAAGGAAATCAGTATGGGTATCACACATGTAGACAAAATCCTCAGCGAAGAGAGGATCGACTGCGACGGCATTCTGAACGTAACGCTCAGCGTTACGGCGCAGCCGGACGTCGTCAACAATCCCGTGGATATCGCGCTTGTTTTGGACCGTTCCGGCAGCATGACGGGCACCCCGATGATGCATTTGAAAGCGGGGGCCAAGGAGTTTATCGACATCGTCATGAAACGCACTGGCGGACGCATGGGAAGGCTAGCCAACGGCAACCGTATCGGCATCGTAAGCTTTGCGGGCACGGCAAGCATAGACGTGCCGCTCACCGAGGATGTGGAAGTGCTGAAGCAGGCGGTAGACGCGCTGCAGGCGCAGGGTAATACCAACCACGCCGATGCGTTCACTCAGGCGGGAACACTGTTCGGCGCTACCATGCGCAAAAAAGTGCTGGTCATTTTCACCGACGGCGAGACGACCGTCGGGCCGGACCCGGCGCCGATAGCCGCCGCGCTGCGCGACGACGATGTGGAGATCTACTGCATCGGCCTGGTGGGCCGCACAGGCCTGAACGAGGAAACACTGCGCAGCTGGGCCAGCGAACCTGTGGACGAACACGTCATTACCACCCCAAATGAAGAGGAATTGGAGCGTGCATTCCACGATCTGGCCGATACCATCGCCGGGCCGGGCGCGACGAATATTCACATTGAGGATATCATCAGCACAGAATTTGCCATCATCGGCTTCGAGCCGCCGCTCATCGGCGAAGCGGAGCTGGAGAGCTCGCAGATCATCCACTGGTATATCTCCGAACTGGCGGACAGTGAAGAGGAGACTGCGGAGCTGATGTTCACGGTGCGCCATATGTCCGGCTCAGGCGGGCATATCGAAGTGAACGATTCCATCCAGCTCACCGACGATGAAGGCTCTGTCGTAGAATTCCCGTCCCCCTTTGTAACGGTAGACTGCGGTTCCATCATCGTGCCGGAGTGCCCGGAACCCATCGACGTCCACGCCGACCCCTGTCAGGATTCCATATTCGTCGATGCCGGGGACATCATCATGACGGATCTGGGCCGTATCCTTCAGGTGGACTTCGTACTGCACGACATCTGCCCGCACCGCCGCACCTCCGTCGGCATTATTGTAACAGAGCTGATGGATGACGGCATCGAGGCTTCCCGCGGCTTCAAGGTACTGACGATCCCCGCCCACACCGGCTCAGGCTGCCGCGACGTACATGTGATGTGCGTGCCCTTTGTTCTGCCGGAAGACCCGGACGCATGCGGCTGCAACAACGGCATGTGCACAGGGCGCACCTTCCGTGTGCGTATCATCGCTCACCCCATGGACTACACCTGGAACTGCTGCGGCACCATCCCCGTAGGCCGGAAGGTGTGAGCCCGTTTCCCCCTTTTCCGCGGAAGCGGCGCGGCCCTGCCGGGCCGCGCCGCCGCCCCGCCTGCAAAGGCCGCCCGGCACCGGGCGGCCTTTGCGCGTTTTGCCGTATCATATGCAATCTTGGCACAAAGCGCTTTTTTTGCAAAAAAAACTTTTGCGCGCCGAAAAAAACGTTATAATGAAAGCAGGGAAATCCGCGCGCCCCACCCGGCGCGCAAGACCATACAATCAATCAAAGGAGTGTATCAATATGATCCTGAAAAACGGCCTTGTTTTCACCGAAGACGCGCGCTTTGTGCTGGCGGACGTGGAGATCGCGGACGGAAAGATCGCTCAGGTGGCTGCCCCCGGCACGCTGGACGGCCCCGACGCAGTGGACGTTTCCGGCAAATACGTCACCCCGGGTTTTGTGGATATCCACATCCACGGCTCCAAAGGCTCTGATTTTTGCGACGCGGGCGCGGAGCACATCGAAACAATGTCCGCCTATCTCGGCGGCGAGGGCGTAACGGCCTTCTGCGGCACCACGATGGCTTTCGACGAGCCCATCCTCACCAATATCTTCAACATTGCGAAGCCCTACATCAACAAAGAGACCGGCGGCGCCGTGCTGCGCGGCATCAATATGGAGGGGCCCTTCTTCAACAAGGCGAAAAAGGGCGCTCAGGCGGAAAAATACATTGTGGACCCGGAGATCGAGATGTTTGACCGCCTGTATGAGCTGTCCGGCGACGCCATCAAGCTCATCGACGTTGCGCCGGAGCTGCCGGGTGCGGCGCCTTTCATCGAGCGGGCCAGCAAAAAATGCGTGGTGTCCATTGCGCACACCACGGCCAATTACGACCAGGCCAAGGCGGCCTTTGCCGCGGGCGCATCCCATGTGACGCACCTGTTCAACGCCATGCCGCCGTTCAACCACCGCGACCCGGGCGTCGTGGGCGCGGCCAGCGATGACGCGGCCCATGTGGAGATGATCTCCGACGGCATCCACCTGCATCCGGCTGTGGTGCGCAGTGTGTTCCGCTGGTTCGGCGCCGAGCGCGTGTGTCTCATCAGCGATTCCATGCGCGCCGCGGGCATGCCCAACGGCGTGTATTCGCTGGGCGGCCAGACTGTGTATATGACGAACGGCAAGGCCACGCTGGAGGACGGCACCATCGCGGGCAGCGCTACCTGCCTGGCCGAATGCTTCCGCCGCGCCGTCAGCTTCGGCGTGCCCCTGGACGCGGCGCTGCGCGCGGCTACCATCAACCCGGCGCAGGCTGTGGGCTTGTTTGATGAGTTGGGCAGCATCACCGCCGGCAAGCGCGCTGACATACTGGTGCTGGACGAGACGCTGCACCCGGAAAAAATCTTCATCGGCGGCGTACAGACGAAATAAGCCGGATGTCCGGCACAGGCGGCGGTTCCGTATGGGGCCGCCGCTTTTTTGCGCTTTGGCGGGGCGCCGCACGCAGATACGCCGGTGTGCAGAAAAAGCCCCCGGGCTTTCCCATTGCGGGAAATCCGGGGGCTTTGCCGTTGCTTTGAAAGGTACTGAACGCCTGTGGGCAGCGCTTACGCCTTGCCCACAGAGCCGAACAACTCCATTTTTTCCTTGACGGTGTTCTTGATGGCCTCGGCGCCCGGCGCAAGCAGCTTGCGCGGATCAAAGCCCTTGCCCTGCTGGTCCTTTCCGGCCTCGATGTATTCACGGGTGGCCTTGGCGAAGGCGAGCTGGCATTCGGTGTTCACATTGATCTTGGAAACACCCAGGCTGATGGCCTTTTTGATCATATCGTCGGGGATGCCGGTGCCGCCGTGCAGCACAAGGGGAATGTGATCCGTCGCGTTGTGGATCTTCTCCAGCGCGTCGAAATCCAGGCCTTTCCAGTTGGACGGGTACACACCGTGGATGTTGCCGATGCCTGCGGCCAGGAAGTCGATGCCCAGGGAAGCGATGCGCGCACACTCGGCGGCGTCCGCAATCTCGCCCATGCCCACAACACCGTCCTCTTCACCGCCGATGCTGCCGACCTCGGCCTCGATGGAAAGGCCGTTCTCGTGAGCCAGAGCCACCAGCTCGGTGGTCTTGGCCACGTTTTCGTCGATGGCGTAGTGGCTGCCGTCGAACATGATGGAGGAGAACCCGGCCTCAACACAGGCCTTGGCGCCCTCGTAGGAGCCGTGGTCCAGATGCAGCGCCACGGGCACGGTGATGCCCAGCGTGTCGATCATGGCCTTGACCATGGCGGCGACGGTTTTGAAGCCTGTCATATATTTGCCCGCGCCTTCGGACACGCCGAGAATGATGGGGCTGTTCATTTCCTGCGCAGCCTGCAGCGCGGCCTTCGTCCACTCCAGATTGTTGATGTTGAACTGGCCTACGGCGTAGTGGCCGTCGCGGGCTTTCTGCAGCATTTCGGTAGCGTTTACCAGCATAATTCATTACCCTCCAAAAAATCGTTCCTGTTTTGGGCGGGCGCTCCAAGCGCATTGGCCCGCCCAGCGCGTATCGGTCCCACAGTGAAAGAGGACAAGCCCTTGTCACAAATTTAACCAAGGATAGTATAACGCATCGCGACGGCAAAATCAATCTTCACCGCTGCTTTTATAAATAAAGTACGAATAAAGATAAGCGGGCACGACGAGCACGGCTCCCAGAGCCGCCGTGGCCGCGGCCAGCCAGCGGCCGGAGAGGAAAAAGCTGCCCGCCGCCAGCGCCAGACCGCCCCAGAACCACAGCGGCCCCGCAAAGCGGTGGGTGCGCCGCCAGCACGTTTCGCTGGCCAGCGTCCACGGCGTACGGATACCGCAGAAATAGTTGTGCCGGAACTTGGGCATATAATTGCCCGCTACGCACAGCAGCGCGCCCACACAGGCGGCAATGATGCGGGAAACATCCAGTCCATCCGGATAAAACGCAGCGTACAGCGTAACGCCCTGCAGGATAAGCGCGAACAGCGCCAGCGCCAGCCGGAACGCATCGTACGCGCGGCCGAACTTTTCGTAGCTGCGGCGGCGCGGGTCGATGTAGGGCAGAAATTTCATCAAAAGGCTCAGGCCCAGCCCCATGGCCGGGCCGAAAAACGCTCCCGGGCGTGCCGCCCAGCCGTCGATCTGCCCGTCCACGTTCCAATGGACGGGGATGCGTGCGGGCAGCAGAGGCAGCAGCGCCAGCGTCACGGCAAACGACAGGGCGCACACGCCCCAGATGGCCCATTCTGTTTTATTGCTTTGTTTCATCGCCGTCTCCCTTTGCAAAACCGGCCACCCATGCAAGCATGTCCTGTAAAACACTGGTGTCCAGCTCGTAAAAAATATACTTGCCGCGCTTTTCGTCACTCACCAGGCCCGCGTCTTTCAGAACGGAAAGATGGTGGGAGATGGTGGCTCCGCTGGTGCCGAACTGTTCGGATATCTCACCGGCGCTTTTCGGCCCTCTGCGCAGCAGCTCCAGGATCTGGCGGCGGGTGGGGTCGGACAGGGCTTTGAACGTTTTGTCGAACACGCGCGCACCGCTCCTTCCGCTGCTTTTCTTTCGACGCTCGTCTAAATGAATGATATCACAAACGCCGCCCTGCGGCAAGCGCAGAAAAATGCATGGAAGGCCGCCCGCGATGGAAGCGATTCCCAGGTATATTTGCAAAAATTTCAAGGTGCGTAAAGGTGTAAACCTTGCGCGAATTTTTTGTAAAAACGGCGAAAAGTGGAAATGTTTCCCGTTTAAAATCGTCAAAATTCCAACTTGACACTTTGGAATAAACCCGGGGTTTTGTGGAAAGTTTTCAACAGGGTGTTGAAAACACAGTCGAAAACTTCTCTCAAAAAGCCCGCAAATGGGCAAAACAGGCGGGTTGTCAACACTTTCAACAGGGTTTTCAACATTCAATAAGGAAAAAATTACCTTTTACAAAATGTATATGCACCTTTACGAATTCCATTAAACAGTGAACGCCGAAATTTAAAAGAAGAAATTGTTTAAATTGCGCACCGGAGACAAAACTTTCCGTAAGCCCGCGGCAGGCGGGCGGGAAAGGGGGACCGGAATGAAAGGCGTAAACAAGTGTGTGGTGGAAATTGTGGAGCCGCAGGACGAGAGCATCGAACGGGTGCTGGTGTTTTTTAAGCCGGAAAGCCGCGCGGTGCAGTTGGGGTGCCAGCAGGATGCGGCGGAAAAATATGTTTCCGGCCTGGTTTCGTGGCGGCGCAGTATTTTGCCGCTGGGACCGGGCGCGCGCGCCGCGCTGTGGGCAGCGGCTGCCACGGCCGCCGCTGTGCTGCTGTGGTTCCTTTTGTAAGCGCGCTGCTGTCAGGCTCAGGCGAAAATGCCCGAAATCCGGCGGAAATTATAGCAAAGATGCGGTATCTGTGTTATAATAGCCTCAAACCCGCCGCTTGCGCGGCTGCGCGTGTGCCCGGCACACGCGGATGCGCTGGTGCGCATGGG
>PPYE01432465.1_pt1 | contig 72804 bp, 69 predicted proteins | sample 1559881 | NCBI WGS metagenome assembly PPYE01 (sample SAMN08240022, study PRJNA423297) | Human gut metagenome, whole genome shotgun sequencing project. | reverse complement strand
TGTGCTGCTTCCATCCTTCCTGTTTGTTCCGATTGCCGATCTGTTTATGATTCTATCCTCTCTGTCTTGCGGCCGGTTCTTGTTCGCACTTTTAAAACAGGACGATTGTTCTCGTAATAAGGGGTAAGGTGATTGCATGAAGTCCATCATTTTATACGGAAGCAGGTACGGAAGCGCCCGCCGGTATGCGCAGGAGCTGTCCAGCAAAACCGGCATCCCCGCTGTCGGCTATCGAGATATTCCGTCGCTTTCCGGGCATCAGACCATCGTGTATATCGGCGCGCTGTATGCCGGTGGTGTTTTGGGGCTGGCCAGGACATTGCGCAGTCTGTCCTTGCGGGACGGGCAGAGGCTGGTGATCGTTACGGTCGGGCTGGCTGATCCGGATATACCGCAAAATCGGGAGAATATCCGGAACTCCCTGCAAAAACAGATTCCCGCCCAGCTATATGGCAGAGCAGCGGTTTTCCATCTGCGAGGCGCCATTGATTATCAGGCGCTATCTCTGGGACACCGAACCATGATGGCGCTACTGCACCGATCTCTGCAAAAGAAACCGGCGGAAGAATGGAGCGAAGAAGACAAGGCGTTAATGGAAACCTACGGCAAGCAGGCAGATTATGGCTGAAAAGCGAACTGTCCGCTTTGTAAAATGGCTGATTAAGGTTGTGATATCTTATGCGGTGTTTATCGGGATCGGCTGGCTTCTCGGGCGGATCCCCGCTGAAAGAATTGGCCTTTCCGAGGATATGTTTTTCGATCTGCGGATGTTTTTCATGCTGTTTGGCCCCATTTATCTCTCTCTGATCGTAAAAATTGTTTTGACAATTCTGGCCGCAATAAAGCATAAAGAAAATGACACCGCCGAACAAAACAGGGTAGTTCTGCTTGCCGTCACTGCCATATTGATGCTTGCAAATCTGTCCAATGCCCAGACCGCAGCGGATCTGAGCAGCGGACTCATCGAAAGCAAAGGGCTGAAAAGCCTGAACAGGAGCAAACGGTACAATCTGAAAGGCAAGCGGTTTTTAAATATTTTCCTTCCCATCGCCTTTTATATGCTGATCCTGGAGATATTGACGCTGCTGGTCTGCATCGTCACCTTCGCACCGTTATCCAACGCGGCAAGCAACGCTTTTATTTTTACCATCGCCCTGACCGCTTTGCTCCTGCTGTTGATCCCACTCATTCTCACTTTTATCTCCGGGTTTAAGGGAGACAAGGCGGAACATGAAATAAAGCGGGACAAGGAACGGCAGGCCGCAGTTGTGTCCGGCAACCTGGTCCTAGAAACCGATCCCATTCGCCGCAAACAGTATCTGCGGCTGCCGAAGCTGCTTGTGCTGGCGGTTTGCCCGGGCGCGTTCCTGCTTTCTTTTCTCGTGCTGTATTTCACCAAGAACCATCAGGACCAGTTGGCGGTCTTGATGCTGCGTCAGCCGTTTATGGCTCTGGCGGCCGCCTCGATCTTCGCTGTGATCCCGCTTCTGATGTACTGGGCAAACTGCTCAGGGACGTCTTTGGTTCAGCGCGTGTATCTCTCGGAAAACCGGCTGTGCTATACCGGTTATAGCGGCAGCATGGACGAGCGGGTGGAATTTGCCTTTGTGCTGCTCCGGCTGAAAGAGTATTCTGTGGGAAGACGATCCATCTGTATCCGGGGAATATTTACCCGGAAGACAAAGGACGCCTACGGTACGCATCAGAAAAATGCCTTTTCCAAGACGCTCTGGATTCCCCGCACCTTTCCAGTGGAGCAGGAACGGATCCTGCTGGATTTTTTAAGAAAAGCGTAGCCGTAAAATGATTTGCGCTCACACACTCCAAAAAAGATAACAAAGGAGGCTTCAGAATGTATAAGACGATTGTTGTAAAATACTCTCCTAAAGCAAAGGAAATGGCGGCAAGAATCGAAGATGTAGCCAATCAAATGGAACAGGAAGGATTTGAACTGGTTTCTTGTTCTATTACACCTTCTTCCAAGGGGATTCTGGTTTTTAGACAGATAAAGGCTCCCCAACCGACCGAAGTTTGTGAGCACGAAAAAGGATAAAATAAAAATTCCACCCAATTTACGCTGCTTACCTGTGAATAAGCTTATCCTGCTACACACACAGCAAAAACATAAAATCCCTTTTCAGGTTGTGCTGAGCAGTCAGTTTTGCAACCTGAAAGGGATTTTGCCATTTTGTCTATTAATCTGCCGGCATTTTATCGTTGCTCTGGATCAACCGGATCTGCGGCGCAGTCTGGATGGCGACGTTTTTGCTCAGCTTTTCTTCATTCGTGAGTTTTTCAGCCAAATTAGAAACCCTCTTTCCGTTGATCTATTTTAGGACTTAGCGGTATCTCACCAATATTCCCACATCCACTATTTTTTACGAGGAAGGGAACACACTTGATGATCGGATGTATTTTTGAATTTGACCTCATATCTCCAAATTCTCACCAAAAAAGCCTACTTATTTCTTTTAGGACAAATACAAAGTATATACTTTTTAATAATACTATATCTTAGTTGATATTTCCACATCTATCGCCCTCATAATGAAAAAGCCGACCGAGAGCAATTCCGGTCGGCTTATCTTTTCTATAAAATACAAGATCTACATTATTATCTCTCGTTTCGTTCAGTGAACAGATTTTCCTTCCATGCAATTCCATGTTTACGCAGAAGCGCCGCCATGCCTGCCTTTTCCCGTTTGAGGCGTGCGTTTTCTTTTTCTATCTGCATTCGCCGTGCTCTTTCCCCCATAAGTGCCTGACGATACTGGGCAGTCTGCTCTCCCAGTCTGTTGGTCAGATTATTCACTTTCTCTTTCAGACTGTTCAGCACACTTTCCAGCTGTCGGATTTTCTCCTGGGCGGCATCCAGCAGTTTCTGCAGCTGTTCATCCTGACGGCGGTACACCACATACTGTTTGGCTGCATGGAGCAGGTTTTCAAAGTCACTGCGCGGCAGCGTTACCCGGTCACTCAAAAGCGCCTTTTTCGCACTGACGGCCTCGATCTTATCAAGGTCCACCGCCTGCTTCTGGACCGCCTGCAAGGTGTCCTCTATCTTTTCCACTTCGGTACGTTTCTGCGCAATGGCCGAATCCAGCTCCTTGACCTCCTTGCTGCGTTCCTGCTTTTTGTACTCCAGTACCGACAAGTGCTCTTCGTGGGTGCCGAGTTGCTCCCATTCGATACCATGCTCCTGCATGATATCCGCTAACATCTGCTTTTCCCGCTGCACCCAGAGATTCCACTCTGTGGCGCTGCGTGTTCCGCCCACAAAGCCCATCTGCGCCAGCGCCTGTTTGAGGGATACACGGGTATCCATTCCTCGTTTGCTGCCGGTGATATAGGGCACAAAATCAATATGGACATGGGGCGTTGCTTCGTCCATGTGCAAATGGGCGGAGAACATACGCAATGTGCGGTTTCGTGCTTGAAAGCCACGGACATACGCTTCCAGACATTGCCGGGCGAGTTCCGCTGTTTCCGAGCCGATACCGGTATCGTCCTTGTTTCCGATTTGCAGCACAATCTCGTGGAAGGGCTTTTCCTGTCTGGAGGAAGCGATTTTTTCATAATAATCTGCGATACGGCGGTCGCTGCGTGTCTGCTTTGCATTGTAACGCTGCTGTGCTGCGTCAAACAGTTCATGGTACACTGTTCGGATATCTTCCTTGCAGAATTCCACGTTCAGATGGCTGCGGGACGGGTCTACATTGGGGGCGTAAAACTCACGGCTGTTATGATTGAGGGAGCCTTTACCAACCATGGCGCTGATTGTCCTTTTCAAAATTTCTCCTTTCTCCGGCGCAAGCCGGCGGGTTCTGTTACTCTTGCCAAGAGTAACGCAAAAGCACTTTTGACACTTCGCATCAAAAGCGCCTTTGCACCCTGCGGGGCTACCTAGCTGAAAAGCAAGCTCCTGTTTTCAAGAAGGCAAGATGCCCTGTTCTTATAGATAGGGTCATCTTGCCTCCTTGCATTATTTTTGTGGCAATTCCCACAACCATCGTTTTCCCACCTTGCGGGAGGTAATGCCCAACTCGTACCGGGCACTGCGCAGCGTTTTGGGCTTGATGCCTTTTTGCTCCGCAGCTGCCTCTATTTCAGTTTGCGGCAGAGCCCCTTCCGCCAGCACTTCCTGCAGGAAATTCTGTGCTTCCCGCAGCTTGTGCCCTCGGCTGTTGCCTGAAAGCAAATCTTCTGCGCTGATGTCATATTCACCTGCCCATTGAAAGCCCTGCTCCGGGTCGAGGCGAAAGGCGATAGCCTTTCCTTCCGGAGCCAGGGAACTTTTGGTGGGGCAGACAACCCGCAGCGTCGGATCATCCTTGATACGGCCCACCACCAGAACACTTCTGGCAGCAGCCTGAAAGTCGATGGAACCGAGTCCCCGGTAACTGGATTTTTCCCCGCTGTTCTTGTTCATGTGCCCGATCAGGACAATGGCACAGTGATGCTTTTCAGCCAAGACACCGACTCTGTGCATCAGTGGTCGAATTTCGTTGGCGCGGTGCATATCCACCCCGGCCCCGATGTAGCCTTGAATCGGGTCAAGCACAACCAACCGTGCATGGGTCTGCACAATGGCCTGTTCCAGCCGGTCATCCTCCAGTGTCAGCGCCCTATCGCTGTCGTCGATCACCAGCACCTTGTCACAGGCCGCACCGGCGGCGAGCAGTCTTGGCTTGATGGTATCCGACAGACCATCCTCCGCCGTCTGGTAGATCACGTTGCCGGGTGTCATAGGAGACATTCCGTCCCATGCAGGTCTGCCGGTAGTGAGACGCGCGATCAGCTGCAGAATAAAGGTCGTTTTCCCTTCGCCGGGATCGCCCTGAATGATGGTGATTTTCCCGCAGGGAATGAATGGATATACCAGCCACTCCACTTCTCGTACGGGAATTGTATCCAGGGAAATCAATTTTACAGTACTCTCATTTTCCATAAAGCCTCCCATTTTTTCTTCAAAAATGGCGGCTGCTGTGGTAAAATATCAGTGGTGCCTGATAGTTACACACAGCAGCCGCTGTTGGTACTGTCTTTCATTGGAGCGTTTACCCCTGCACGGGTAAGCGCTCTTTTTTGTTACCCAACATGACTCTCCGGGTTAAAATAGCCGATTTCCTCCCATACCTTGCGGTCAGGACAGTAGTAGTTATACTCGTTGGAACCTTCCAGCTTGACTGCGTAACCGAACTTGAAAATTCCCTGTTGCAGGCCCACTCGTACATACTGCGCGTCCTTGTGCATTGCCCTTGCAATTTCCGTTACCGGCACATTTCTCCCCGTAAACGGCGGCATCTTTCCGTAGTTCTGACTTTCTCCCATGCTTTCCACCTCCTTCTGCTTGTGATTGCTTTTCAGCAATTTCATTATACGCAGTTTTATTGCGTATGTCAATCTTGTATATGAATTTAATTTTCATATAATTTGCCTAAGATGCTTGATTTCTTCGCATTCCTATGATAGTATTAAGACGAGGTGAGAAGCCATGAATCTTACAAACGAACAAATCGGACAGCGCATCAAAGAAGTCCGCACAGAAAAAAATATTACACAGACTCAACTTGCGAAGTTTTTGGGGAAAAGCCTGCGTACCGTGCAGAGCTACGAAAGTGGTGAAAGCAGGATTTTCTTTGACACCGTATGCAGCATTGCAAACTTTTTGGGCGTAACCCCTTCCTACCTGTTGGGGTTTGAAGAGCCACAAATGCAACTGAACTCTCTATCCGACGTCATAGCAGTACTCTATGAGCTCAATAAAAAGAAAGAGCTACATTTTGATGTGGACATCAAACACGAGCAAAACGATGATGGGAATTTCACCGCTTCCCTGATTTTTCGTGCTGACAATCCCGATGCCAGTCTGAATGGAACGCTTTGCTACCTTCTGGAGAACTTCTCCTCCGCACGCACATGGTCCGAAGAGTACTGGCACAATCCCAAACAAATGAAAAGCTGGATGCAGGAGAATACGGCCCAATATGCCGGAACGCCCTTGACAGACAAACCCCTTTACTCTGCCGATCTCAGCAAATATAACCTTGCCGAGCTGAAGGCCATGACCAAGGAGCAGCTGGAGAATCTGAAGTGACGTTGATAAGAGGTTTTCCTCTTTATCATAAAATCTGCCTGAGCGAAAGGGAGTTTGATAAAAACATGAAATTACCCAATGGCTACGGCAGCGTAGTCAAAATGTCCGGAAAACGCAGAAAACCCTATATGGTACGCAAAACCATCGGCTGGCATTTGGATAAAGGAAAAGGCAGACAGATTCAGGATTTCATCATCATCGGCTATGCTGAAACCAGAGCCGAAGGTCTGAAAATGCTGGCTGAATACAATCAGAATCCTTATGACGTGGATACCGCCAAGGTTACCTTTTCCGAAGTGTACGAGCGCTGGTCCAAATCCAAGTATCCCACTATCTCACATTCCAATGTAAAGGGGTATGAGGCTTCGTACAAAGTCTGCGGATTTTTGTACGATAAAGCCTTCCGTGAGATCAAACTGTGTGACTTGCAGCTTGTCATTGAAACCTGCGGCAAGAACTATCCTACGCTGAAAAAGCTAAAGGGTCTGTTCAACCAGATGTATGCCTATGCCATGAAGAACGACATCTGCAATAAGGACTATTCCCAATTTGTCGATCTGGCAGGTTACCGGGACAAGAATCCCAACCGGCGTGACCGCAATATCTTCACAAAAGAAGAGCTGGCAACCCTGTGGGCGCACAAAGCCAATCCCTATTGTCAGATTTTGCTCATGCTCAATTACAATGCCTGCCGCATTTCGGAGTTTCTGGATCTGAAGAAGGAGAACGTCCATCTGGAAAAACAGTATTTTGATGTGGTGGAAAGCAAAACCGAAAACGGTATCCGGAAGGTGCCCATTGCAGACAAGATGCTGCCCTTTTACAAAGGATGGATGGAGCGCTCGCCCTGCGAGTATCTGCTTTGCACCACCGACGGCAAGCATCTGGACTACTTCAATTACTGCGACACCTACTGGGACCCTTTGATGGAAGAATACGGGATGAAGCACAAGCCTCACGACACCCGGCACACCTGTATTTCCATGATGGCTGATGCCGGTGTAAATCCCACCATCCAGAAGAAGATTGCCGGTCATTCCGGTGCCATGAGCCTGACCGAGCGTGTGTACACTCATCTGGATATCCAGACCCTCATCGACGGTATCAACATGATTTGCAAACCATAAGGTCTTTCTTTTTTGCAAACAAAAAAGCAGGAGACGTTCTCCTTGCGGAAAACGTCTCCTGCAATAGGCAATTTGCTTTTGTAAGGTCTGCTGCATACTCGCTTCTTACCTGCTGCTTTTTCAGCAGGTTCCAAGGCGATTTGCTGCATTCCACCACGTCAGGCGCATCCGATTTTCTGCACACAATCGTGCAAAAAAGTCGTGAAGCGTACTGAAAAGTTCGCAAGTAGTGCGGACAATCAGCGCTTGCTGAACTGCGGAGCGCGACGGGCTGCCTTGAGGCCGTACTTCTTACGTTCCTTCATACGAGGATCGCGGGTCAGGAAGCCAGCCTTCTTCAGGGTGGTGCGCAGCTCGGGGTTGAACTGCAGCAGGGCGCGGGACAGGCCATGGCGGATAGCGCCGGCCTGGCCGGAGTAGCCGCCGCCGACCACGTTGACGACAACGTCAAACTGGCCTTCGGTGCCGGTCAGAACCATGGGGCTGCGAGCCAGCAGCTTCAGGGTGTCCAGGCCGAAGTAGTTGTCCAGCTCACGGCCATTGACGGTGAACTTGCCGGTGCCGTTGTACACGCGGACGCGGGCAACGGAATGCTTACGACGGCCGGTGCCGTAGAAATATTCTTTAGTCTCGTACATATTCGCTGCCTCCTTGCTTAGAATTCGACCGCTTCAGGCTTCTGGGCGGTGTGGTTGTGTTCTGCGGTCTTGTAGCAGTGCAGGCGGGTCATAGCCTTGGCGCCCAGGGTGTTGGAGGGCACCATGCCCTTGACAGCGTAGGTCATGGCCTTGTCGCTGGCCTCGGCCATCAGGTTCTTGTACTGGGTTTCCTTCAGACCGCCGATCCAGCCGGAATGGGTGCGATGGAACTTCTTTTCCAGCTTCTTGCCGGTCAGGACAGCCTCGTCGCAGTTGATGATGATGACATGGTCACCGCAGTCAACGTTGGGGGTGAAGGTGGGCTTGTTCTTGCCGCGCAGAATAACGGCGGCCTGGGCGGCAACGCGGCCCAGGGGCTTGCCGGCAGCGTCGATCACATACCACTTGCGGTCAGCCATCTCAGCGGGCTTAGCGAGCGTAGTACTCATAATACTGAATCCTCCATACTGTATATTCACGCGCCCTTTGGCTTTTGTGGTCCGCAGGGAGTATCGGGAACGTCCAGACGGACGTTTTTTAGCGCAAGAGTGATTATAACAGACCTGGGGACGCAAGTCAACGGTTTTTGATCCGTTTTTTCATTTATTCCTTTATAGCTCTTGTTTTCTCTTGTTTACTCTCGTTTTCTCCTATTTTCTTTTATGGCATTTTCGGGTTTGCAGCTGCCTGTCCGCACACTTCTCAAACGGGGCGGTATGTGATATAATAGTAAGGTATATGGCCAGAAACAGGCATCCCGATGATATCGAGGTGGTAGGGTTGAACACAGATCGTTTTGAAAAGCACTGCTGGGCCGAGATCGACCTCGACGCCCTGCGGGCCAACTATGAATATATCCACCGTCAGGTGGGCGGACCGGTGTGCGCGGTGGTCAAGGCCGACGCCTACGGCCACGGCGCCGTGGCCGTGGCCCGGGCCCTGGAACCCGCCGGGGTGGCGGGTTTTGCGGTGAGCTGCCTGGGCGAGGCCCGGCATCTGCGCCGCCACGGCATCACCCGCCCGGTGATGATCCTGGGCTACACCTCCCCGGCCTTTGCCGCCGACCTGGCAAACAGCCACATCACCCAGGCGCTGTTCTCCCATGAATACGCCGTTGCCTTGTCCCAGGCGGCGGTGGATGCCGGGGTGACGGTGGATTGCCACCTGAAGGTGGACACCGGCATGGGACGCATCGGCTTTGCGGTGCGGTCGGGCTTTGAACAGGCTCTGGAAGAGATGGAGCGCTGCTACGCTCTGCCCGGGCTGCACATCACCGGGGTGTTCCAGCACTTTGCGGTGGCGGACAGCACCGAGCCCGACGACGAAAGCTACACCGAGGAACAGCACGCCCTGTTTGTGCGCACCCTGGAAGCCCTGCGGGCCCACGGCCACGACACCGGCACCACCCACTGCGCCAACAGCGCGGCCCAGCTGCGCCACCCCGAATGGCGGGCCGGGATGACCCGGGCGGGCATTATCCTGTACGGGCTGAACCCCAGCCCCCAGGTGCAGTTTGATGCCCTGCGCCCGGTGATGACCCTGAAAACCGTCATCACCCAGGTCAAGACGTTGCAGGGCGGGCAGTCGGTGTGCTACGGCCGCACCTACACCGCCGAGGCTCCCCGCCGGGTGGCCACCGTCAGCGTGGGCTACGCCGACGGGTATCCTCGCCTGTTGTCCGGCAGCGCCGGGGGCGGGGTGATGACAGTCCATGGCAAGGCTGCCCCGGTGCTGGGGCGGGTCTGCATGGACCAGACGGTCATTGATGTGACCGACATTCCCGAGGCCGCCATGGGGGACGAGGTGACCGTCTTCGGCCCCGGCGGCGCCGATACCGTGGACACCATTGCACAAAAGGCCGGCACCATCAACTATGAGGTGGTGTGCGGCATTTCCCGCCGGGTGCCCCGCCTGTATATGCAGGGCGGGCAGCCGGTCAGCATCTGGAACAACTTGGAGGAAGGTTAATGGCACAGGATTCCATCCGCAATTTCTGCATCATTGCACACATCGACCACGGCAAGAGCACCTTGTCCGACCGTATTCTGGAACTGACCGACAGCGTGGACAAACGCACCATGGAAGACCAGATCCTGGACGACATGGAGCTGGAACGGGAACGGGGCATCACCATCAAGGCCCGGGCCGTGACCATGCATTACAAGGCCGATGACGGCAAGACCTATATGTTCAACCTCATCGACACCCCGGGCCACGTGGACTTTTCCTACGAGGTCAGCCGCAGCCTGGCCGCCTGCGAGGGCGCCGTGCTGGTGGTGGACGCCAGCCAGGGCGTGGAAGCCCAGACCCTGGCCAACTGCTATATGGCCATCGACCACAACCTGGAAGTGGTGCCCATCCTGAACAAGATTGACCTGCCCAGCGCCGACCCCGACACCGCCGCCAAGGAGGTGGAGGACATCATCGGCCTGCCCTGTGAGGATGCCCCTCGGGTGTCCGCCAAGCTGGGCATCGGCATCAAGGACGTGCTGGAACGGGTGGTGCAGGACATTCCCGCCCCCCAGGGGGATGAGAACGCTCCCCTGAAAGCCCTGATTTTCGACAGCGTGTACGACAGCTACAAGGGCGTCATCGTCTATATCCGGGTGTTTGAGGGCACCGTGCGCCCCGGCGACACCATCAAGCTGATGCACACCGGCGCCCAGTTCCAGCTGGTGGAGGTGGGCCACATGGGCGCCACCGCCCTGGCCCCCTGCGACTGCCTGAAAGCCGGTGAGGTGGGTTACCTGACCGCCAGCATCAAGACGGTGCGGGACACCCGGGTGGGCGATACCGTCACCCTGGCCAACAACCCCACCGCCGAACCCATGCCCGGTTTCCGCAAGGTGACGCCCATGGTGTTCTGCGGCATCTACCCCGCCGACGGCGCCGACTACCCCGACCTGAAGGACGCCCTGGAAAAGCTGCAGCTCAACGATGCCAGCCTGAGCTTTGAGCCCGAGACCAGTGCGGCGCTGGGCTTTGGCTTCCGGTGCGGGTTCCTGGGTCTTTTGCACATGGAGATCATCACCGAGCGTCTGGAGCGGGAGTTTGACCTGGACCTGATCACCACCACCCCCGGCGTTCAGTACCGCCTGACCCTGACCGACGGCACGGTGGAGATCATCGACAATCCTTCCGCCTACCCCGACCCCACCCGCATCGAGAAAGCGGAGGAGCCTTTTGTCAACGCCCACATCTACACCCCCAACGACTACGTGGGCCCGCTGATGGACCTGTGCCAGCAGAAGCGGGGCGTGCTGGTAGACATGAAATATATGGACGAAACCCGCGTGGACCTGCACTACCAGCTGCCGTTGGGCGAGATCGTCTATGACTTCTTTGACGCCATCAAGAGCCGCAGCCGTGGCTATGCCAGTTACGACTACGAGTGGGAGGACTGGCACCAGTCCAACCTGGTGAAGCTGGACTTTTTGCTCAACGGCGAACCGGTGGACGCGCTGTCCATGATCGTGTTCAGCGACAACGCCTACGCCAAGGGCCGCCGTATCTGCGAAAAGCTGAAGGAGAACATCCCCCGCGCGCTGTTCGAAATTCCCATTCAGGCGGCGGTGGGCGGCAAGATCATCGCCCGCGAAACGGTCAAGGCCATGCGCAAGGACGTGCTGGCCAAGTGCTACGGCGGCGACATCACCCGCAAAAAGAAGCTGCTGGAAAAGCAGAAAGCCGGCAAAAAGAAGATGCGCCAGCTGGGCAGCGTGACCTTGCCCAGCGAGGCCTTTACCGCCGTGCTCAAGCTGGATTCCGATTCCTGATCATAACAAGATGCGCCGGGCGCTTCCCTGTTGGGGGAAAGCGCCCGGCGCTTTTCTTTTATGGATGCAGCACCTGCAGGCCCAGCCGGGGCCCCAGGCGGGAGAGCAGTTCGTTGGTGATGGTGCCGCAGGTTTCGGCCACCTCCTCCGCGTGCAGGGTTTCGGCGCCGTCGGTGCCGATGAGGGTGGCGGTCTCCCCCGCTTTCGGTGCGGCGGGCAGGTCGGTGGCATCCACCAGCATCTGGTCCATACACACCCGCCCCACCACCGGGCAGCGGGCACCGTGGAGCAGCACCACGCCCCCTTTGGCGGCATAATCCCGGGGCAGACCGTCGGCGTACCCGATGGCCAGCACGGCCAGGCAGGTGTCCCGCCGGGCAGTGAAAGCCAGGCCATACCCTGCCCCCTCCCCCGCCGGAACACGGTGCACCGCCGCCACCCGGGCCCGCAGGCTGAGCACCGGCCGCAGGGGCAGAGGATGCTCCACCTTGGCGGTATCGCTGTACACCCCGTACAAGACCAGCCCCGGCCGGGCGGCCCCGAAGGCGAGTCCCTCCACGCAGGCGGGGTTGAGGATGCCATAGCTGGCCTGCAGGTGGGTCAGGCCGGGGTCCAGGCCCAGACCCCGGAGCATGGCCAGGGTGTGGGCAAAGGTTTCGGCCTGCCGCCGGGCAAACGCCCGGTCATTTTCCGCGGATCCGTCGGCGGTGCACAGGTGGCTGTACACCCCCGTCACCCGCAGGTTGGGCAGGGCGAACAGCGACGCCAGGGTTCCGATCTCCTCCGCCGGGATGCCCAGCCGGTGCATACCCGTATCCACCGCCAGATGCACCCGCACCGACACTCCCTGGGCGGAGAGCGCCCGGCCGTGTTCCGCGTCCGCCACCGTGGCGGTGAGCTTCCACCGGCGGAGCAACGGCGCCTGGGCGGGGTCGGTCCAGCCCAGAATCAGGATCCTTCCCCGGATGCCCGCTTTGCGCAGGGCAATGCCCTCGGCCAGGCAGGCCACCGCGAACAGCCGCACTCCTTCCCGCCGCAGAGTCTGGGCCACCGGCACGGCGCCGTGGCCGTAGGCGTCCGCCTTGACCACCGCCATGAGTGCACAGGAATCCGGCAGGGTCTCCCACAGCAGGGCGGTATTCTGGCGCAGGGCATCCAGGTCGATCTCCCGCCAGGCCCGGGCATCCGGGGGCAGGGACCGGCGGTTTGTGAGAGATTGCAGCACAAAGGCTAGGGCCACGCTCAAGGGTACCACCACCGCGAAGTGGAGGAGGGAATTTTCCACCAGAAGGTCCCACAGGCCGAAAAACCGGGCCCCCACCCGCACCACCACGATGCACCAGGGGTGCAGGATGTACACCAGGGTGGCGGTGCGGCGCACTGCCCGGTCCTGCCCGCCGTTCACGGCCAGCAGCAGGCCGAACAGCCCCCACATGGTCAGGGGCAGAAAGAGGTACATACTGTCATGCCGGGGAATATGGGTCCCATGCAGCACGAAGGCTTCCACCGTCATGGCCCCCAGCCCCAGCAGGGTCAGGCGGGCACCGGAGCGGGCATCCGGCACCGGCCGGGCGGCAAAAGCGGCCCCCAGCAGCAGAAACACCGGCAGGGTGAACAGACCGTTGCGGGTGTAGTCCCAGAGGGTGAAAACACCTTTATAGAAGTCCCCCAGCCCCGGCAGCTGTCCTACCAGGCCGTAGTAGCTGTCCCCGCCCAGGCCGATGAGGTAGAGTACCCCCGCCGCAGCCAGCCCCCCGCGTTCCCCGCGGGCCAGCAGGCGGGCGATGGGCAAAGCCAACAGCAGGGCGGGCAGGTACCACAGATGGTAGAAGGTGCCGTTGAACACCAGAGCCCGCACCCCCACCGGGTTGCCCGCGTAAAGGTTCAGGGGCAGGTACAGCAGAACCGACGCGGCGTATAGCACCAGGGTGTGCCGCCACAGCCGGGTGGTCCCCTGCCAATGGTTCCGGGCCAGAAAATACCCGCTGACCATGGCAAAGTAAGGCACCGCCACCCGGGCCAGCACCCGGGTCAGCCACAGGTCCGCCAGGGGAGAGAAATCCCCCAGGGGGCCGGTGTGGATGGCCACCACCAGCACGGCGGCCGCCAGGCGGAACCGGTCCAGAGCGGGAAAACCTTGTCTGGTCATGCTTCCCCCTCCCACACCGTCAGGATGAAGCCACCCTCGTTGGTGCCGGACAGCTGCCAGCAGGCGCCGGGGGCCGGGCGGCGGGTTTCGGTGCCGGTCCAGGGCAGGTAGCTCACCTGCACCCGGCGGCCGTTTTCCAGCCGGACCACCCGGGGCGCCTGCCGCAGAAAAGCCGGGTACTCCTCCAGGCAAAGGCCCGCTTCGGTGAGGATGGCGGCGTGGGGAACCCCCACATACCGGAAATGCCAGGGTTCGGCGGCAATGCCGGTTTTGTCCTGCTTTTCCTCGGTGTACCGCTGGATAAAGCCGTACCGTGCCGCCACCTTGCGGAAGGTCCCGCACACCCCGTCATAAGGGAACTCGGGGCGGATAAAGTCGATGTGCTCGGCGCACAGGGCCAGATCCACCGCCAGGCCGGTCTGGTGTTCGCTGCATCCCGGCCGGGCCACATACCGGGCGGTAAAGTCGGGGCCATGGTCGGTGAGGGAGCTGTTCCAGATGGCCTGCTGTTCGTCCTGGCTGCGCCAGCCGGACACCGGCAGGATCTGTCCTGTCCCCTGCACCGCCCGGATGGCCGCGTCCAGCATGCGGGCGGCGGTGCGGTCCAGGTGCTGGTCCGGCCAACCGCCCTGCAGCGGCACCAGGTCGGGAAACAGCTCCCCCTGCAAGGGATGATCCCGGTTGACCAGAATCAGGCTGCCTTTGCGGGCCCCGGCGGCGGTCAGATGCAGTTCGGCGGGCCTCATCCTTCCACCCCCAGTTCCACCAGCTTGTCCAGCAGGGCCGGGAAGGTGTACCCCGCCTGTTTCATCATGGCGGGGAACCGGCTGTGGGAGGTCAGCCCCGGGATGGTGTTCACCTCATTGAAGACGATGCGCCCCGCCGGGGTCAGGAACAGGTCCACCCGGGCAAAGCCCCGGCAGCCCAGGGCCCGGTAGACCGTTCTGGCGGCGTCCCGGATGCGGGCGGCGGTTTCTTCGGGGATGCGGGCGGGGCAGTGGATGGCCGAATGGCGCAGGGTGTATTTTTCGGTGTAGTCGAAGAGCGCGTCGGTGGGGGCCAGCTCGATCTCGTCCACCGCCCCCACGGTCAGCGGCCCGCCGGGGTTGCCCATGACCCCGCAGCCCACCTCAAAGCCGGGAATAGTCTCCTCCAGCACCAGCTCGTCGTCGTGGCGGAAGGCCTCCTCCACCGCCGGGGCCAGGGTCTCGGGGTTTTCCACCCGGCTGATGCCGAAGGAGGACCCTGCCCGCACCGGCTTGACGAAGACCGGCCAGCCGATGGATTCCGCGGCGGCCTGAATTTCCCCCAGGTCCGCGCCCCGGTGAAACACCGCGCTTTGGGGCACCGCCACCCCGGCCAGGGCCGCCAGCTTGTGGGCCCGGTCCTTGTCCATGCACAGCGCCCCCGCCAGGCAGCCGCAGCCGATGAGGGGCACCCCGGCCAGTTCCAGCAGGCCCTGCAGGGTGCCGTCCTCCCCATTTTTGCCGTGGAGCACCGGAAAAGCCGCGTCAAAGGAGATACGGCGGCCATCGGCCAGCCACAGTGCCCCGGCGCCCCGGGTGGCGTCCAGGGTGCAGCGGGCGCAGTGGGCGGCGTCCCGGTGCCAGGTATCGGCGGGGATGGCCGCCAGCGGACCGGTGTAATAATACCAGGCCCCTGTCCGGGTGATGCCCACCGGCACCGGGGCCCAGCGGGCGGGGTCGAGATTTTCCAGCACGGCCGCCGCCGATTGCAGGGAAACGGCGTATTCGGTGGAGCAGCCGCCGAAAAACACCAGGATTTTGCGTGCATGCATGGGGATTCCTCCTTGCAGGACGCGGAAATTTTGCCAAGACAAAGCGCCCTGCCTTGCTCCTTTATGGTAGCAAAACAGGGCGCGGGGTGTTTGCGGGCCGCCTTGCGGCGGGGTTGTGATTTTCCTGCAAAAATCTTACGATTTTCTTGCGGCGGGCAGGGTGACCGTAAAGGTAATGGTGTTGTCGGCGCTTTCGGCCTGGATGCCGCCTCCGTGGGCCTGGACGATCTGCCGGGCAATGGCCAGGCCCAGCCCAGCCCCGCCGGAGGAGGTCCCGCGGGAGGAATCCAGCCGGAAAAACTGTTCAAACAGCCGGTCCAGCTTTTCCGGCGGGATGGTACGGCCGGCGTTGGTGAACTGCAGGGTGACGGAATCCTCCCCCTGCCGGGCCCGGATGCGCACCTCGGTGTGGGGAAAGCTGTAGTGCTCGGCGTTGCGCAGCAGGTTGTCGAACACCCGGGCCAGCTTGTCCGGGTCCCCCTCGCACCGCAGTTCGGCGGGCAGGTCCAGGGTGCAGGTCAGCTCCTTTTCCCGGAACACCGGTTCAAACTCGCTGGCCACCTGTTCCAGCAACCGTTTCAGGTCCACGGGCTGGGTGTCCAGTTCCAGGTGGGAGAGGTTGAACCGGGTGATCTCGAAAAATTCGTTGATCAGGTCTTCCAGCCGCTGGGCCTTGTGCAGGGCGATGCCGGTGTACCGGGCCCGCAGTTCGGGGCTGATCTGGGGTTCGTCCTGCAGCAGGGTCAGATAGCCGATGACGCTGGTCAACGGGGTTTTCAGGTCATGGGCCAGGTACATGATCAGGTCGTTTTTCCGCTGCTCCGCTTCCCGGGCAGCGGCGGCATCGGTCAGGGCTTTCTGCCGGGCCAGTTTCAGCCGCACTTCCGCTTCCGCCAGGGCGGGGGGCAGTTCGATCTCTCCCTTGGCGGGGTCGGTCAGGCGGTCGGCCATGGCAATGACCTTGCTCAGGTCCCGCTGTCCCCACCGCAGAAAGAGATAGGTCACCGCCATCCAGCCCAGGGTCAGCAGCATCCAGACCAGGAAGAAGGCGGTGTCCCGCACAAACCGCGCCACGTTGTAGATTCCCCACAGCAGCATCTGGAAAGGAAACATAGTGGCGGATACCAGACTGGACCAGTACAGGTCCTGAATGGCGCGGTATAGCGCATATCCCACAAAAAAGAGAAGGGCCGTGCCCAGCACCACCCCCAGCATGGCAAGCAGGTAGAGGGCCAGCATGCCCATGGGGCTGCGGCCGTAGTAAGGCAGCCGCTGCCGGCGGCGGAAATCGCGCCAGTTTCGGAACAGGTTATTCAACGGTGTACCCCACCCCCCACACGGTCTTGATGAATTTGGGATGCCGCGGCGCTTCGCCCAGTTTTTCCCGCAGGCGGGCGATGTGGGACATCACGGTGTTGTTGCTGTCCAGGTATTTTTCGCCCCAGACGGCCTCGAACAGCTCCTCGCTGGAGACCACCTTGCCGTGGTGGCTGCACAGATACCACAGGATGGAAAATTCCAGGGGCGTCAGGGCCACCTCCTTGCCGTACAGGGTACATTTGTGGGAATTTTTGGCGATGGTCAGCCCGTGCAGGTCGTATTCCTCCGGTTCGGCGGGGGCCGGGGCGGCGGTGCCGGCGGGATTGTAGCGGATGTAGCGCCGCAGCTGTCCCTTGACCCGGGCCACCAGCTCCAGGGGATTGAAGGGCTTGGTGATGTAATCGTCCGCGCCCAGGGTCAGACCGGTGATCTTGTCCATATCCTGCACCCGGGCGGTGAGCATGATGATGGGAAAGAGATAGTCCCGCCGGATCTGCTGGCACAACGCAAAGCCGTCCATATCCGGCAGCATCACGTCCAGCAGCGCCAGGTCGGGCGGGGATTGCCGGATGGCCTCCAGCGCCTGGGCGGCGGTGGCGGCGGTGCGCACCGTGAAGGCTTCGTTGCGCAGGTACACCCCCACCAGGTCGGCAATTTCCTGTTCGTCATCCACCACCAGAATATCCGGCATGCGGTTCTGTCCCCCTTGTCTCTCACGGCATTTTGGGAATATTATACCATAGCTTTCCTGCCGCCGCCAACAACGGCGGCCCAGTGTTTACAATCGGGAATGCTGTGCAGAAACGACAAAGCGGCCCCCGCCCGAAGGCAGGAGCCGCCGTATCTGACTTAATAAAATCCGTAGCTGGGAAGAATTTCCAGGCTGCGGGCCCAGAATTCCGGCACCGGCAGGCCGGACAATACGGGGTAATACCACACAAACAGCACCAGGGAGGCCGCCACCAGCCCCACACCGATGCGCTTGGCCAGTTTCTGGTCCCGGGCGCCGCCCAGCACCAGCACGATGGCCGCCAGGCAGAAGATGGAGCTGGGGAAGTAGTGGTACAGGAAGGTGCACCGGGCCACCAGCATCCAGGGGACCAGCTGGGTGGCGTAGAGGATCAGCACCCCCATGCCGGTGCGGGTGCCCCGGCCGCTGCACTGCCGCCAGTACAGCAGCAGCATGGCGGCCAGACCCACCAGCCAGATCACCGGGCCGCCCATGCCGGCAATGCTGGCCTTGAGGCCCGCCGGCAGATAGGTGTTCTGGTAATACCACACCGGGCGCAGGTCCAGCAGCCAGGTATACCAGCGGCTTTCAAAGGGGTGGGTGGCTTCCAGGGTGGAGTGATACCAGAACATATACTGCTGGCAGTCCCACCAGTCCTGCAGGCCGAAGGAGGGGTCCCGCCAGAGGTAGGGCAGATAGGAGGCCAGGTAGATCACAAAGGGCAGCAGCACATAGAACATGACCCCGCCCAAAGCGGCGGTGCGGAATTCCCGCCAGAAACCGGGTTTTTGCTGTTTCCACCGGGCGTAGAGCACCCCCAGGTAGAGGATGGCCAGCCCCGCCCCGGCATAGATGCCGGTCCACTTGGAGGCGCAGCCCAGCCCGAAAGCCAGCCCGCCCAGGGCCATGGGAAGCAGGGATTTCAGGACCCCCTTTTCCAGCACGCTCTGGCAGTACCACACCATGAAGTAGGCGCCCAGCAGGATGAAGAAGGTACCGTAAATGTCGATGGTGGCAATGCGGCTCTGGGCAAAGCGCATGAAGTCCAGCGCCAGCAGGGCTCCCGCCAGGGCCCCCGCCCACACCCGGCGGGTGAGGCGGCGGCCGAAACACCAGGCCAGCGGCACCAGCAGCACCCCGAACAGGGTGCCGGAGAACCGCCAGCCGAAGCCGGTCATACCGAAGAGGGCAATGCCCACCATGATGAAATCCTTGCCCAGGGGCGGATGGGTGGTCTCGTACACCGGCAGGGCGTGGAGCATCTCGTACCCGGTGCGCCCGTGGTAGATTTCATCAAAATACATGCTGTTCAGCTGGCTGATGGCTTCGGGCACGGCGTCCTGCTCGTCGAACAGGGCCCCGCCGCCCTCCACCGCCACCGGAGTGCCGTCGGCGGCGCGCAAGGACATCTCAAAGATCTGGGCGTTGTGCACCGTGATCTGCAGGGTGGTGCCCGCCGGAATCTGCATGGACACCGAGGTCCAGCTGAAAACGGTGGAATAGCCCAGTTCCTGGGTGTAAAGTTCCGTGCCGTCCCCCAGGCTCATGGTCAGGGTGCCGCCGGTGCTGATGCCGGGATACACCCACAGTTCGGCGGCGTCCTGCTGCACCGTCACCGTCTGGGTGGCGGTGGTGTCGGTGGCGTCCAGAGGATTCTGGGGGGCGGTGAGGCTGCCCAGATAGGTGAAGCTGAGCACCGCGGTGGCCAGGGTCAGCCCCAGCAGCGCCCCCACTTCCCGTCGGGTCCAGCGGGGCTGGGTTTGGGGCACCGCAAAGCTCCGGGCCGCCTGGCGGAAATGCAGCACCCGACCTTCCGACCGGTTCATCCGCTGCCCCATGGGGGAAGTCAGCCCGTGGCGGCACAGGGTCCAGGCGGTGCAGGCCAGCAGCACAAAGGCGGCGGTTTCGGCAAAGCCGATGAGCTGGGTGAACAGCCGGCTGGTGGCCGAGGTGAGCCATTCGTCGTCGGTGCCCACCTGGGTGTAGACGGCAGCCAGGTTCAGGAAAGCGGTGAGGGAGAGCCCGAAGGCGGCCCCGAACAGCCGCAGGTCATTCCACCGGGCCGCCGCCAGCACCACCAGCAGCAGGCCGGGCAGCAGATAGCGCTCGTGCATGCAGTGGCCGAAGGTGAACACCCCGGTCATATACACCCCGGCCAGCAGCAGCGGAGAGAAGCGCCGGTGTTCCAGCGGGATGCGGCGGTCGGTGCGCCAGGCAATGACCCCCAGGGCCAGCACGGCCAAAGTGAGCACCGCAATGTTGAACGCCCCCAGTCCGCCCCAGGTGATGGGGCCGAAGACCGGGGAATCCAGCGGGGTCCAGTTGCCCCCCAGCGCCCCGAACCAGTTGAAGGCGTTGATGGTGGCGTACAGGTACCCGGAGGTGGTGGAAATATACTTTTCCAGCAAGGAGGGAATCAGCCGCACCGGGCCGTAGAAGGGCAGCCCGGCGGCCAGCGGCAGGGCCAGGGCCAGGGCCGCACCGCCGAAGATGCGTCCCACCGCCCGGGCCACCGCCTTGCTTCCCTGTCCCAGGGCGTCGGCCACCCCCAGCACAAAGCAGAGGGCCAGCACCGGCCCGGCCAGCAGCGCTTGGGGCTTGATGGCCAGGGCCACGCCGTACAAAAAGGCCGCGGGCAGATACCGGCGGCGTTCCAGCAGCCAGAAGCAGACCAGCAGCGGCAGGGCAAAGGCGGCGTCCACCTGCTTCCACACGCCGGTGGCAAAGAGCAGCGCCGGGCAGAAGGCGGTGAACACCCCCATGCGCCGGGCCTGGGCCCGGTCCCCCACCCCCTCCAGGGCGGTGCGGTAGACCAGCGCCGCGATGCCGCAATCGCACAAGGCTGGCACCAACACCAGCAGGACCCGTCCGACCGGGGAATCCCCCGCCAGGCCGAACACGCCCCGCACCGCCGCCACCAGCGTCAGCACCGGCAGGTAGCCGGGAGGATAGTCGGCAAAATAGCCGTCGCTGTAAAAGGCGGCGGGGCCTTCGCTGAGCAGCTTTTCCCCCCAGGAGATGAAGCAGGACATATCGTAGGTGTAGCCTTGGGTCACGGCGGCCAGCACCAGCCGCACCGCAAAGGCGGCCGCCAGCACCGGCAGAAAGCTCTTCCACCCGGTTTTGTTTTCAAGACGCGTTTTGTCCATAAGTATTGTTCTTTCTCGGCTGCCGGAAGGCCGGCATGCCGGCCGGATAAACAAATCAGGAATGAGCGGCGCTTTGGTTGCAAGGCACGGCCCATTCCTGATAGACGTTTGATTACAGTTTGCTGATCTGGGGACCCTGGGCGGTGTCGGCCACACTCCAGCCCATCTCGGTCAGCTGGGCGCGGATGGCGTCGGCACGGGCCCAGTCCTTGGCCTTCTTGGCGGCGGCGCGCTCGGCCACCAGGTCGGTGACTTCCTGGGGGATGGCCGAGGTCTTGCGGTTGTACACCAGGCCCAGCACCCCGGTCAGCTCGTCGAACATGTCAGCGGCGGCCTGCAGGCTGGCCTTGTCCGAAGCGTCGGACAGGGTGTTGATGTCCTTGACGAACTCGAAGATGGCGGCCAGGGCGTCGGGGGTGTTCAGGTCATCGTCCATGGCGGCGATGAACTTTTCCTTGGCGGCCTGGGCCTTCTCCACCAGGGCGGTGTCGGTGCCGTGGGCGTGCTCGATGGCAAAGTCCAGGTTGTCCCGGCAGGTGTACAGCCGTTCCAGCGAGTTCTTGCAGCTTTCGATGAGCTCCACCGTGTAGTTCAGGGGCATGCGGTAGCCGGCGGTGAGCATGAAGTAGCGGATGGGCTCATAGCCGTACTTGTCGGCAATCTCCCGCACGGTGAAGAAGTTGTTGGCGCTCTTGGACATCTTCTGGTTGTTGATGTTCAGGAAGCCGTTGTGCATCCAGTACCGGCTGAAGGTGCAGCCGTTGGCGCACTCCGACTGGGCGATCTCGTTTTCATGGTGGGGGAAGATCAGGTCCTGGCCGCCGCAGTGCAGGTCGATGGTGTTGCCCAGATGCTTGCGGGCCATGGCGCTGCACTCGATGTGCCAGCCGGGGCGACCGTGGCCCCAGGGGCTGTCCCAGTAGGGCTCGCCGGGCTTGGCGGCCTTCCAGACGGCAAAATCCGCCGGGTCTTCCTTCAGATCGTCGTCCATCTGGCTGCGCAGGGCGCGGTTGCCGCTTTCCAGGTCGTCCAGGTTCAGGTGGCTCAGCTTACCGTAGCCGGGGTCGGACTTGACCCGGAAATACACGTCGCCATTGCGGGCGGGGTAAGCATGGCCGGAGGCCACCAGGTCCTTGACAATCTTGATGATCTCACCGATGTGCTCGGTGGCGCGGGGACGGACGGTGGGTTCCTTGACGTTCAGGCCCTCGGAATCCTTGATGTACTCGGCCTCGAACTTGCGGGCCACCTCCTGCATGGAGACGCCCTCCTGCTGGCCCTTGGCGATGAGCTTGTCGTCAATGTCGGTGATGTTGGAGACATAGTACACCTTGTTGCCCCGGTATTCCAGGTAGCGGCGCAGGGTGTCGAAGACGATCATGGGGCGGGCGTTGCCCACATGGATATAGTTGTAGACCGTGGGGCCGCAGACATAGATGCGGTATTCCCCGGGGGTCTGGGGGATGAATTCTTCCTTCTGGCGGGTCAGGGTATTAAAGATCTGCATAACGGAGCTTCCTTTCCGGGAATGTTTCAGGATCTTACCTGCTGTTTCATTATAGCCCGGCCGCCGCGGCGGCGCAAGGGCCGGGGCTGCTTATTTTGCCTGCATGAAACAGCGGCGGTTCTGCCACAGGTAGATGCAACCGGAAATCACCGTGACCAGGGCCACCAGCCAGCACAGCACCTGGGTGATGAGGCCGAAGGCCATGATGTCGGTGGCGCCCATGAAGAAGGGCACGAAGTAGTAGAACAGCACGGTGAGCATCTGCAACACCGTCTTGACCTTGCCCCACATGTTGGCGGCAATGACGGTTCCGGACCCGGCGGCGATCATCCGCACACCGGCCACGGCGAATTCCCGGAACATGATCACGGCCAGCACCACGGGAGAGCACAGGCCGTCCACCAGCATGTAGATGAAGGCGGCGGTGGTGAGCATCTTGTCCGCCAGGGGGTCCATGAACTTGCCGAAGTCGGTGACCAGGTGGTACTTGCGGGCCAGGTAACCGTCCAGAAAATCGGTGAAGCTGGCCACCGCAAAGACGATGCCCGCCAGCAGATGGGCGGTGGGATTGTAGGCGGCGGTGCCGATGCGGCCGTAAGCCGCAAACACCATGAAGACGGGAACCAGGATGACCCGCAGCAGGGTCAGCTTGTTGGGCAGATTCATTGCTTACTCCTCCTCGGATTCCACATAGCCGTACAGGTCGTAGGTGTCGCTGTCGGTGATGGTCACGCGGTAAAATTCGCCGAGGGTCAGGGGGGTGTCGGCGGGGGTCAGCACGTTGCCGTCGATCTCCGGGCAGTCGGCCTGGGTGCGCAGCAGATACATGCCGGTCTCGTCATCCACCCCGTCACAGATGCACTCGAAGGTCTTGCCCACCTTGGCGGCCATGGCGGCAGCACTGATGTCGGCCTGGATCTCCATGATATGCTCGGCCCGGCGCTGCTTGACCTCCTCGTCGATCTGGCCGTCCATGGTGGCGGCGGGGGTGTTCTCCTCCGCCGAGTAGGCAAAGCAGCCCAGACGGTCAAACCGCACCGTCTTGACGAAGTCACACAGCTCGGCGTACTCCTCCTCGGTCTCGCCGGGGAAACCGGCGATGAGGGTGGTGCGCAGGGTCAGGTTGGGAATGGCCGCCCGCAGCCGGGCGATGGCGTCCTCGATCTCCTTGCGGCCGCCCCGGCGGTTCATGGCCTTCAGCACCCGGTCGTCGCAGTGCTGGATGGGCAGGTCCAGATAGGGCACCACCTTGTTGTTGCGCACCATGGCGGCGATGAATTCGTCGGTGATGCGCTCAGGGTAGGCGTACAGCACCCGGATCCAGCGGATGCCGTCGATCTCGTTGAGGCGGTCCAGCAGCTCACAGACAGCGCCGGGCTTGCCCCAGTCCTCGCCGTAGGCGGTGGGGTCCTGGGCCACCACGATGAGCTCCCGCACCCCTTCTCCGGCCAGCCAGCGGGCTTCGGCCACGCAGTCCTCCAGGGGACGGCTGCGCAGCGGGCCGCGGATGAGGGGGATGGCGCAGTACCGGCAGCGGTTGTTGCAGCCTTCGGCGATCTTTAAGTAGGCGTAGTGGGAGGGGGTGGAGATGACCCGCGCCCCGCCCAGAGGCATATCCGTCTTGGGACCGTAGCTTTCCAGACGGTCGGCCCCGGCGGCGCACACCCGCTCCACAATGGCGGGCAGGGCGGCGTTGGAACCGATGCCCACCACCGCATCCACCTCCGGCATTTCGGCGGCGATCTGCTGTTTGTAGCGCTCGGCCAGGCAGCCGGTGACAATGACCTTCAGGTCAGGGTTCTGCTGCTTGTACTGGCAGGCCATGAGGATGTTCTCGATGGCCTCCTCCTTGGCGGACTGGATGAACCCGCAGGTGTTGACGATGATCACGTCAGCCTGGGCAGGGTCGGCCACCGTCTGGTGTCCGGCCTTGAGCAGGGCGTGGCAGAAGACGTCGGCGTCCACCTGGTTTTTAGGACAGCCCAGAGAGATGATGGCAATGTTTTTGGTCATGGTTGTTTCCTTTTGGTATAAGAAGTCACTCGTCCCGGGCTTCTGCCAGGACGGTGCGGATGACGGCATGGGAAAAGCCCCGGCGGGCCAGGGCGGCGGCCACCTGGGGTTCCTTGCCCTGGGCCAGCCTGGAGGCATACTGCCGCTGCACCAGCGCCCGGGCGCTGGCCAGGTCGGGGTCTTCCTCCTCATCGCCCAGGGCCTCCACCACCGCGGCGGCGGTGTCCCGGTCGATGCCTTTCTTGTGCAGGTCCAGCAGGATCTCCCGCCGGCTCTTGCGCTTGCGCAGCAGCTCGGCGGCCCGGCGGCGGGCAAAGTCCTCGTCGTTGAGCAGGCCCAGCTCCCCCACCCTTGCCACCGCGGCGGCGGCACTGTGGGGGTCGAACTTGCGGCAGAGTTTGTCGTACAGCTCCCCGGCGGCGTGGTCCCGCAGGGCCAGAAAGTCCATGGCCTTGTCCAGGGCGCGGCGGGTGTCGCTCTTCTTGCGCAGCTCCTCGATCTGCCAGGGTTCCAGCTCATCGTCCTGGTGCAGGTCGGCGTCGGCAAAGGTGCCCGCATCCAGGGAAAAGGCGAACTCGCCGTCAAAGAACAGCGCGTATCGCCCTTTTTTGGTCTCGGAAATTTGGGTCAGTGTGGGCATCAGTCGTCAACCATAATGTCCAGGTCCACCTCGCTGCCGGTGGTCTTGGGGGCAGCGGGGGTTTCCTCGGTGGCAGGGGCGGCCACGGGGGTGGCCACCTTTTCGATGGGCTTGACGGTGCCCTTCTTGCCGGCGGCGATGAGACGGTCGGCGTTTTCCCGCACGATCTTCTCGATCTCCTCGGCCACGGCGGGGTTGTCCTTCAGGAACTGCTTGGCGTTGTCACGGCCCTGGCCCAGGCGGACATCCCCGTAGTTGAACCAGGCGCCGCTCTTCTGCACGATGCCCAGCTTGACGCCCAGGTCGATGATCTCGCCCACCTTGGAGATGCCTTCGCCGAACATGATGTCGAATTCGGCTTCCCGGAAGGGCGGGGCCACCTTGTTCTTGACGATCTTGGCGCGGGTGCGGTTGCCGATGAAGGAGCCGTTGGAGTCCTTCAGGCCCTCAATGCGGCGCACGTCGATGCGCACCGAGGAATAATACTTCAGCGCACGGCCGCCGGTGGTGACTTCGGGGCTGCCGTAGACCACGCCCACCTTCTCGCGCAGCTGGTTGATGAAGATGCAGACGGTGTTGGTCTTGCCGATGATACCGGTGAGCTTGCGCAGGGCCTGGCTCATCAGGCGGGCCTGCAAGCCCACGTGGGAGTCGCCCATTTCGCCTTCAATCTCGGCTTTGGGAACCATGGCGGCCACCGAGTCCACCACGATGGCGTCGATGGCGCCGGAACGGACCAGGGCTTCGCAGATTTCCATGGCCTGCTCACCGGTGTCCGGCTGGCTGACCAGCAGGCTGTCGATGTCCACCCCCAGGGCCCGGGCATAGGTGGGGTCCAGGGCGTGTTCCACGTCGATGAAGGCCACCTCGCCGCCGTTGCGCTGGGCTTCCGCCAGCACCTGCAGCGCCAGGGTGGTCTTGCCGGAAGATTCGGGTCCGTAGATTTCCACAATACGGCCGCGGGGCACGCCGCCGATGCCCAGGGCCATATCCAGGCCCAAGCTGCCGGTGGAGATGGCGTCCACCTGCATGGTGACGTTGGCGCCCAGCTTCATGACCGCGCCCTTGCCGAACTGCTTTTCAATCTGGGCCAGGGCTGTTTCCAGCGCGGCCTTCTTGTCGCCGGCGGGTGCCGCCGGGGTGGATTTGGTTTCTTTCTTGGCTGCCATTGTATTACTCCTTTTCAGGGGAAATCCCCTGCCCTGTTTTGTTTTTGTCTGCCCCTATTATACCCGTTCCGGCAGAAAATTACAACTATTTGTTGTGTATTTGCAGGCCGGTTTATGGGTCTTTCACTCCCGGTTCCGGGGTTTTTGCAGCAGAACGGCCCGGTCGTTGCCGCCGTAATCCTGCCGGCAGCTGCCGTTGACCCAGCCGTTTTCCGCCCCCAGGGCCAGCACGGCTTCCCGCTGTTCGTAGCCGATCTCCAGCACCAGCCAGCCGCCGGGGCGCAGAACCTGCTTCCAGGGGCCGGTCAGGCAGCTGTAAAAGACGAGACCGTCCGCCCCGCCGTCCAGGGCCATGGCCGGCTCCCGGGCGGTTTCGGGCATCAGCGCCTGCATTTCGGCGCCGGTGAGGTAGGGCGGGTTGCTGACGATGAGATCCGCGCTTTCCGGGGGCAGGGTCTGCCAGTCGGTGAGCACATCCCCCTCCCGCACGGCCACCTCCGCCCCCGGCAGAGCCTGCCGGGCGTTGCGGCGCAGGTAGGCCAGGGCTTCGGGGCTTTTTTCCCAGCAGGTGACCCGGACGCCGGGCACAAACCGCTTGATGCCCAGCCCCAGGCACCCGGTGCCGGCGCACAGGTCCAGCACGGTGGGGGTGGGATTGCCGCTTGCTTGCAGCAGCTCCACGGCGGCTTCGCACACCACCTCGGTGTCCGCCCGGGGGCAAAGCACCCCGGGCCCCACCGCCAGGGTGAAGTCCAGAAAGTCCCACTGTCCCGCAATGTATTGCAGGGGTTCCCGCCCGGCACGGCGGGCGGTGAGGGCGGCCAGGGCCGCGGCCTCCGCCGCCGTCAGCGGGGATGTATCCAGCCGGGGGTCCTTGCCCACGGCCAGACGGTAGAGTTCCCGGGCGTCAAAGGCGGCGTCGGGCACATCGGCCTGTTCCAGGGCCCGGCGCACCGCGTTCAGGGCGGCGCGGGGGGCCAGGCCGGTCAGTTGCAGTTCAGCCACGGCTCCAGGCGGCCTCCTCCGGATTTTCGGGCAGGACGGGGGTCACGGCGGCGATGGCCACCTCGATCATATCATCCTCCGGCTCAAAGGTGGTCAGCCGCTGCAGCCACAGCCCCGGCACCGACACCGCCCGGGCCAGCAGCGAGTTGGAACGCCCGGCCCAGCGCAGCACTTCGTAGGAGATGCCCACCAGCAGGGGCAGCATGGCCAGCTTGTACAGCACCCGCAGACCGGTGCTGGTCCAGGGCAGCACTGCGTAGAGCACGATGCTGATGAGCAGCACCAGAATCAGAAAGCTGGTGCCGCAGCGGGGGTGGAAGCGGGTGTGGCGGCGGATGTTTTCCACCGTCAGTTCCTCCCCGGCCTCATAGCAGGCGATGGTCTTGTGCTCGGCGCCGTGGTAGGCAAACACCCGGTGGATCTCCTTGGTGCGGGTGCACAGGAACATGTACGCCAGGAAGAGGGCCAGCTTGATGACGGCCTCGATGATGACCCGGGGCCAGCGCCCCAGGGTCAGCACATTGGACAGCAGCCCGGTGAGGAAGGTGGGCAGGTACAAAAACAGGAACAGGGCCAGCACCACCCCCAGCAGGGCCGAAGCAGTCATCAGGACGTTCTGGAAGGCGGGGCCGGTGTGTTCGTCCAGCCACTTGTCAAAGCGGGACTGTTCGGCCTCCTGCTCCTCCTCGGTGAGGGCGATGTCGGCGCTGTGCATCAGGTACTTGTACCCCATGCGCAGGTTTTCCACCATGTTGCAGACGCCCCGCACCAGGGGGACCTTGTTGTACCAGTGGGAATGCACATCCTCATAGGTGAGGTCGATGGTGCCGTCCGGGCGGCGCACGGCGCAGCAGATCTTTTTGGGGCCGCGCATCATGATGCCTTCCATCAGGGCCTGGCCGCCCACGCTGGTACGGAATTTTTCGGTTGGACGCGATTCTTGCGGCATAGGATTGGTGTACTCCTTTGTTGTGTCAGATCGGTTCGTGCAGGTGTTCCTGCCCGGAACGGTAGATGGGCAGGGTGATGCGCACCGTGGTGCCCTGGCCCAGGGTGCTGGCGATGTCGGTGGTGCCGCCCAGGGCGGTGACGATGGCATCCACCACCGCCAGGCCGATGCCCGACCCGCGCACCGCGTTCTTGCCCTTGAAAAACTTCACCTTGACCTTTTCCAGGTCTTCCGGCGAGATGCCCCGTCCCTGGTCCCGCACCGACACGGTGACGGTGGTGGGGGTGCGGCTGAGGGTGAGAAACACCGACCCGCCGGGGGGCGAATACTTGATGGCGTTGTCCAGCACGTTGATGAACACCTGCCGCAGCCGGGCGGGGTCCGCCCACACCGGGTAGGGTTCGGGGGGTTCCTCATACACCAGACGCAGGCCTTCCTGCCGGATGCGGCCCTCCACAAACAGGGCGGCGTCGGTGGCTTCGGCCACCAGATCCAGCACCTGGCAGTCCAGCTTGATTCCGTTCTGCAGGCGGGAGAAGTCCAGCAGTTCCTCCACCATGGCGTACAGGCGGTCGGTTTCGGCCCCGATGACCTCCAGCCCCTTGCGGTAGTTCTGGTCGGTGGGGTCCTGGATGGCGCCGATGGTCTCCACCCAGCCCTTGATGGAGGTCAGAGGGGTGCGCAGTTCATGGCTGACCGAGGAGATGAACTCGTTTTTCATCCGCTCGGTCTCGGTCAGGTGCTCGGCCATCTCGTTGATGGTGTGGCAGAGCCGGCCGATCTCGTCGTTGTAGCGGGTGTCGGGCAGGCGGGTCTGCAGGTCGCCCCCGGCAATGCGGTTGGCGATGGATTCCACCTGACCCAGGGGCCGCACGATGGACCGGATGAAGAAAAGCCCGCTCCACAGCGCAAAGCCCAGGGCCACCAGCACCACCCCCGCCGAGAGCAGCACCGTATTCCACCATTGCCGGTCGGCCAGGGTCAGGCTGGTGACCAGCCGCATGGCGGTGATGTTGCCCGCATCGTAGGGGACCAGGGCGGTGACCGCCATGACCCGCTCCCCGTCCGGGGTGCGGAAGATGGCCCGGCCGAAGCCGTCCGAGCTGATCAGGGCGTGGTAGTAGTCCGCCCCTTCGGTGAGGTTTTCGTTGATGGTGCCGCTGGAGGTGGCCAGCACAATGCCGTTCTGGTCCAGCAGCATGAATTCAAACTTGTCCTTTTCCTCAAACTGTTCCACCGTCCGGCGCAGGGACTGGGCCCGGCTGGCGGCATTGCTGTCGCTGTCGCCGGCGGTGCCGGTGGCCTGCAACCGGCCGATGAAGGTGGAAAAACGGCTTTCCATGGCGCGCTCAATGTCGCCGTACAGGTTCTGGTAGCAAAAATACAGGAACAGCCCTTCGGCCAGGGCCAGGATCAGCACCGTGATGAGCAGGCTGCCCCGCAGCCAGCGCTTGGTGATGCTTTGCATGCGGGGTCCCTCCTTTCCTCAGGCGCATGCGGGGTGCGGGTCAGGGGCTCCAGCGGTAGCCGTAGCCCCAGACCGTCAGGATGTGGGTGGGGCTGCTGGGCTCGTCCTCGATCTTCATGCGAAGACGGCGGATGTTCACGTCCACGATCTTCACGTCGCCGTAATAGCCCTTGCCCCAGACCCCTTCCAGAATTTTTTCCCGCACCAGGGCGGCGCCGGGATTGCGGAAGAACAGTTCCATAATCTGGAATTCCACCTGGGTCAGGTCGATGGGTTTGCCGGCCTTGTACAGAACCCGGCTCTTTTCGTCCAGCACAAAGCTGCCGCTGACCAGCTGGTCGGGACCGGAACCGTCCCGGCTGTCCCCGGCGTTGCGGTGCACCCGGCGGGCCAGGGCCTCCACCCGGGCGATGAGCTCGGACACCGAGAAGGGCTTGGTGATATAGTCGTCGGCGCCGATGGACAGGCCCCGGATCTTGTCGGTTTCCTGCCCTTTGGCGGACACGATGATGATACCGATGTCGGGGTCATCCCGGCGGATGGTCTCGCACAGGGAAAGCCCGTCCATGCCGGGCAGCATCAGGTCCAGCAGCGCCGCGTCGCAGGGCGGGTTGGCGTGCAGCAGTTCCAGGGCGCGCTCGGCGCTGGGAGCTTCCAGCACTTCCCACCCGGCCATGCGCAGGTTCAGCACCTCCATTTCCCGGATGCTGTTTTCGTCCTCCACTACCAGGACTCGTTTCATATACACAACTCCTTTCAAAGACAGGGAAAGGTTTTTGTCAGGGCAGCACGGTCACACCGGAGAGAATATCGTCCAGGGTGAGGCCGTAATACTCGGTGAGGATGCGCGCCTGCAATTGCTGGCTGCCGATGGTGGCCACCCGGCTGTATTTGTCGTTGCGCAGGTCGGTCTCCGCCGGGTCCACGACCCGCAGTTCGCAGTACATGATATCCCCGGTCAGGTTGCCGATGATCCAGCCGGTGCCGCCGGCGTTGGCTTTTACCGACACATTGCCGTGCATGGATTCGGGCAGGCGCAGGAAAAACCGGTGTTCGCTGTCGTACACGCCGAAGATGTTGTTGCCGCCTTCCTCGGTGGCGTAGTCCTTCCACAAAAGGAAATGCAGCTGGTTGGTAAGGTTTTCCTGCACGTTGCCGCCGTCGGCCACCTCGGTGGGAATGTCCACCGTGCCGTTGCCGTCCAGATCCATGCTCAGCAGGTCGGTGTCGTAGCGCTGGGTGGCGCGGGACAGATCCGACATCCCCGGCGGATTGTAGGTTTTGAGGAATCCGCTTTCGGCATCATAGATGATGATGCTGGACGCCAGGCTGGAGGCGGACCCGGTCCAGCCGTCCACCACCAGGTAGGAGGCGCCGTCCTTCCCCACCCCGGCGTGCAGGCCGGCACAGCCGCTGTAATAGCCCTCCCCCACGGCCAGGGTCTGGGCTGCCAGGAAGGTATCCCCGCCGGTGTAGGTGAGCAGCTGCAGGTTGATGCCGCCGTTTTCCGTCTCGGTGGGCAGCACCAGGACAAGGTCCTCGGTGCCGTCGCCGCCGTCGGTCACATCCGACACCAGCATGTCGGTATAGCTCTGTTTGTTCACCGTCTGGAGGGACTCGTCGCTGTTGTACAGGTACACCACCATATACCGGTCGCCCTGGGCGCTGTCGTACCCCACCAGCAGCTGCAGGGACTGGGCGTCCCGCAGGTGGGCGTAGCTCACCGTCTCCACCTCGCTGGAAAGGCCCTCGGTCTGCTGGGACACCCGCCAGCCCCCCGAATCGGTGGGCTCCAGAATGGCCAGCCAGACGTTGGAACCGGAGGATTCCGCCGTGTAGAGCACCGCGGCTTCCTCGGTGCCGTCCCCGTCCCAGTCGCCGAAGAGAAAGGGGGAAAGAAAATCGCCGCTGGCCGGGTATTTCAGGGTAGCCACCCCGTCCAGATAGCTGTTCAGCGCTTTCTGTACGGCGCTGGTCTCCCCTGAAAGGCGGGGTGCGCGCAGCAGGCTTTCGGTTTCGCCGCCGGGCAGCACACTGCAGCCGGTCAGGCCCAGGGCCAGCGCCAGGACTGCCGCCGCCCTGCCCCTTGTACAAGGCATACGCGCACCTCCTTTTCCGTGTTTTACGATATACACAGTTAGTATACCACAAGGCCGCCTTTCCCGCAACGCGTACGGAGGCAGCTCACTTTGCAAAGTTTGCTTGACAGTTTTTGCAAAGCATGCTATGCTAAAAGTGCAAAGCAAACTTTGCGCTCCCAATCCTGGTCCTGTTCTGGGAATCGGAAAGGCGATGAACAATGAAAACCCATATTCCCGAACTGCGCAAAGCCCGCCGCATGAGCCAGCAAGACCTGGCTGATGCTGTGGGGGTCACGCGGCAGACAATCACCAGCATCGAGGTGGGCAAATACACCGCCAGCCTGGAGCTGGCCTACAAAATTGCCCACTATTTCGGCCTTACCATTGAGGACGTATTTGATTTCAGTCATCTGGAGGGAGTCGTATGATCATCCGTCAGCTTTTCACCGGTCATCCCGCCACACCGGAAGCCTACCGAGCCCGGCTGCGCACCTTGCGCCCCCTTTGCGCGGTGCTCCCGGTTCTGGGGGCCGCCACCGTCTTGTTTGCCCTGCTGGGGGTGCCCAGGCTGCTGGGCGAAGAGCAGAATGGTTCCTTTTTCAGCGGCTTTTACACCGGTACCGGGTTATTTCTCATCGTTCTGGGCGCCCGCCTGTTTTTCCGTATCGGTAGTCTTCTGAAAGATGGCACCGCCCTGCGCCGCCATTTTACCGAATGCACCGACGAGCGGAATCTTCGAATCAGCGAGAAAGCTGCCCTTTCGGCAGTCGTCGCACTGTTTGTGATTCTGTATCTTATCCTGCTGTGTGCCGGTCTGTTTGCACCGGTTCTGTTCGTCTTCTGTCTGGCAGGTATTCTGGGGTTTGCGGTGCTGTATCTGGCATTCCGCTTTTATTACAGCCGGCTTCTTTGACGCCTGCCCTGCAAAAGGAGGTTTTCCCATGCGCACATCCCGCAAAAACGTTCCGGCCGCCGTCATCGGCTATATTCTGGCCCTGCTGTTCCTGATTTTCATTGCCGCCCCGCTGCAGGTCCGGTACGGCATGACCGGCCTGGCCGCCACCGAGCTGGGGCTGCTGGCCCTGGCCCTGCTGGGCACCGCCGTCTTCCGGGCCCCCTGGCGTCAGGTATTCAACCTGCACCGTCCCGCCTGGCGGGGGGTGTTCGGCGCCCTGCTGCTGTGGATGGGCACCTACATTCTGGTCATGCTGGTGTCCATGGTCACCCTGCTCCTCTTTCCCCAGCAGATGACCACGGTGAGCACCGCCATCACCGACCTGTTTGTCCAGGTACCCTTTCCGGTGCGGTTTTTCATCGTGGCGGTGATGCCCGCGGTGTGTGAGGAATCCCTGTTCCGGGGATACCTGCTCTACCACATGCAGCCCATGCCCCTGTGGGGCCGGGCGCTGCTGTGCGGGGCGCTGTTCGGGGCCTTTCACCTGGACCCGGTGCGGTTTCTGCCCACCGCCATCCTGGGGGTGGCCATCAGTTGGGCGGCGCTGCGCAGCGGCAATCTGGTCTACCCCATGCTGATCCACCTGTTCAACAACGGGCTTTCCGCCCTGGCCACCCAGATTCCCACCGACGCCTTGGCCGTGGAGACCGCCCAGACCGCCATGACCCCTGCCACACTGGGCGCCTATGTGTTTTTGGCGGCGGCCAGCCCCTGGCTGATCTGGGCCGGCGGCAACCTGCTGCGGCCCAAGGGCGAACCGGTACCCGACCGGGCACGCCCCGCCATGACCTGCCTGGTGTGCAGCGCCGTCTGCATCGTTCTGGGCTGGCTGCTGATGCAGCTGGGCTGAAAATTTCCATGCAAAAACCGCCTTGCCGGCAACAGCGTCGGCAAGGCGGTTTTATTTTGGGTTATTCGGCGGTTAGAAGCCCCACGGCACGGGAGGTGCCCAGGCGGTCGGCGCCCAGGTCCAGGAATTTTTCCATATCCTCGATGGTGGAGATGCCGCCCGCGGCCTTGATCTTGCAGCGGCCCGCCACGTGTTTGGCGAACAGCTCAATATCATGGAAGGTGGCCCCGGCGGTGGAAAAGCCGGTGGAGGTCTTGATGAAATCGGCACCGGCTTCGGGCACGATGTCGCACATCCTGATCTTTTCTTCGTCGGTGAGCAGGCAGGTCTCGATGATGACCTTCAGGCAGTGGTCACCCACCGCTTCCTTCACCGCGGCGATGTCCTCCCGCACGGCGTCGTACTCGCCGTTTTTCAGGCGGCCGATGTTGATGACCATGTCCACTTCGGACGCGCCGTTTTCGATGGCGGTGCGGGCTTCAAAGCATTTGCTGGCGGTGTCCATGGCGCCCAGAGGGAAGCCCACCACGCAGCACACCGGCACCCGGCCGGCCATATAATCGGCGGCCTGCTTCACATAGCAGGTGTTGATGCACACCGAGGCGGTGTGGTACTGCATGGCCTCGTCACAGAGTTTCTGGATCTGCGGCCAGGTTGCTTCGGGCTTGAGCAGGGTGTGGTCCACCACCGAAAACAGATGTTCTTTGGAGTAACGGCTCACCGATATTCAGCCCCCTTTTTGCAGTGCTTGCACAGATGTGCCTGGTGCAGCCCGATGGCCGCAAAGATGATGGAGGTAACACCGCACACGGTGGCGATGATGCCCAGGATCAGGCCGGTGAGGCGGAGACCTCCGCCGCGAACGTTGTTTTTCATGGAAATGCCTCCTTTGGCGCACGAGTCACGGCGCTTTTTTGGTGAAGATCAGAATCTTGGAAAACACGTAGTTGGATACGATCACCACGACCTGGGAGAACAGCTTGACGATGTTGGCCCACAGTTCGGGGGAAACAAAGGCGATCATGGGGCCCAGAACACTCACGCCGCCCCACATGATCAGCTGATCCACCACGGCGGTGAAGATGCGGCAGCCCACAAACTTGGTAAATTCCTGCCAGGCGGCGGCGCCGCGGCTTTTGCTGCGGAAAACAAAGCTGCGGTTGGTCCAGTAGGCAAACAGAATGCAGATGGCGTTGTTGAGGATGTTGCCCACACCGGCGGCAAAGCCCAGACCGAAAGCCGCCTGGAAGATGTTGAGGATGACAAAGTTGAGCAGCGTGGCCAGCCCGCCGAAAAACAGGTAGGACAGCTGTTCATAGTATCTGCGAATGAAATCTTTGATTTTCTGCATGATGCACCCGTGAATCAAAAAGAGGCCCGCCTGTTACCAGGCAGGCCTCCCATTGGGATCGTTCAGAGATTATTCAGCGTCGGAGCCTTCAGCTTCCACTTCGCCCTCACAGGCCTTCATGGACAGGCTGATGCGCTTGCGGTCAAAGTCAACGTTGATGAGCTTGACGCGCACTTCGTCGCCGACCTTCAGCACGTCGCTGACCTTGTTGACGCGCTCGTTGGAGATCTCACTGATGTGGACCAGGCCGTCAACACCGGGCAGGATGCGCACGAAGGCACCGAACTTGGTGATGGAGACAACCGGAGCGGTGAACTCGCTGCCGATGGGATACTCGTTCTTCAGCTTCTCCCAGGGGTTGTCCTCTTCCTTCTTGTAGCCCAGAGAAACCTTCTGGTTCTCGGGGTCGTAGCTCTTGACATACACGTCGATGGTATCGCCAACGCTGACGACCTCGGACGGATGCTTCAGGTTGGACCAGCTCAGCTCGCTGATGTGGCACAGGCCGTCCACGCCGCCGATGTCCACAAAGGCGCCGTAGGAGGTCAGGCTCTTGACAACGCCGGTGTAGTGCTTGCCCACTTCCACGTTCTGCCAGAACTCTTCACGCTTGGCCTTGTTCTCTTCGGCGGTCACCTTGTTGATGCTGCCCACGATCTTGCGGCCGGCGCACTCGGTGATGACCAGACGCACGTGCTGACCCACCAGCTTGGTGTAGTCCTCGTCACGGCGCATGGTGGCCTGAGAGCGGGGCACGAAGACGCGCACGCCCTTGACATTGACGACAACGCCGCCCTTGTTGGACTCCATGACGTCGCCTTCCATGACGGTGCCGTTCTCGGCAGCTTCGGAAACGTCCTTCATGCCCTTCTGGGCTTCGAAACGGACACGGGAAAGGGTGTCAACGCCTTCCTGGTCGTTGGTCTTCACCACAACCAGATCCAGCTCGTCGTCCACCTTAACAAGGTCTTCCATCTTGGCGTTGGGATCATGCGTCATCTCGTTGAGCTTGACGATGCCGGTGTGCTTGGAACCGTCGATGCCCACAACGCACTCCGTCGGGCTAACGCTGATGACCTTGGCTTTAACGATCTTACCTGCGAACAGCGGTTTTGCCTCAGAAGCTTCCAGCATCTCGGCAAAACTCATGTCGTCACGGATTTCTTCACTCATACAGTTAAGTACCTCCTCAATTATAGACGAAGGCGTGGAAGCCCCTGCCGTTACGCCCACCACCTTGGCCCCCCGCAGCCAGTTCCGATCGAGTTCATCAGCTGTCTCGATGGTAACGGCGTCGGTGTGCCGGGCGGCGACCTGCAACAGTTTCTGGGTGTTGGAGGAATGATGACCACCAATGACGATCATATGATCGCATTTTTGGCTGAGGTCCTCCGCCTCCTGTTGCCTCGCCCACGTTGCATTACATATTGTATCAAATATTTTGGCATTTGTACACCACTTTTTTAGAAAAGCCTTGCAACTTTCCCAACTTTGGACCCGAAAGGTGGTTTGTGCCACCACATAAATGGATTTTTGCTGCGCAAGATTTTCGCGCATGTTTTCCAACTCGTCCAGGTTCGCAAAAACCTGCACTTCCCCGCTTGTATGGCCAACTATTCCCTGCACTTCCGGGTGGGAGGCATCCCCCGCCACCAGCAAAAGCGCACCGTTTTTGCCCGCTTCTTCGGCAATTTTATGGATTTTTGATACGAACGGGCAGGTGGCATCGTGATACGCCAGGCCGCGTGTGCCAATTTTTTCATATACGCTGCGGGGCACCCCATGGCTGCGGATGACCACCTCATACCCGTCGGGCACGGCGTCGATATCGGGGCAGGTCAGGGCCCCTTTGCCCTCCAGATCCCCCACCACCTGGGGGTTGTGGATCAGCGGGCCCAGGGTGGCCACCTTGCAGCCTTTGTCCAGCAAATCGTAGGTCAGTTTCACCGCCCGGTCCACACCGAAGCAGAAACCGGCGGTCTTGGCCAGAATGATTTCCATGATGAATTCTCCCGTGTTCAGGTTCCGGGTTCGGTGCCCGGGTTGGGTTCGGCGGCAGGCAGGGCTGCCGGTTCAAAGCTGTTTTGGCGGTACAGTTCCTCCAGATCGTTGGTCAGGCGGGTGCGCAGGGCGCGCAGCTCCTTGATCTGGTGGCGCGGGTCGGTGATGCGCAGTTCCGACGCCGGGATGGGTTCCCCGAAGCAGATGCGCATACGGCAGAAGGGGCGCATGCGGTGGTCGGGGGTGTCGTAGATGATGCGGCAGGGCACCATATCCGCCCCGGCCTGCCCCGCAATGACAAAGGCGCCGCTTTTCAGCTTGCCCAGCTTGCCGTCCTTGCTGCGGGTGCCTTCGGGGAAGATGAGCACCCCGGTGCCCTTCTTGCATTCTTCGGTCACCTTGTTGACGGTGTCCAAATCCCCGCGGCCGCGGTCGATGGGCACAGCGCCCATGCACCGCAGGAACCACCCGATGAAGGGGTTGCGGAACAGTTCCTGTTTGGCCAGGATCCGGAAACGGTGAAAGCGGAACACCACCACCAGAATGAACACCGGGTCCAGGTCCGAAATATGGTTGGGGGCGATGACGATGGGCCGGCCCCGGGGAATCAGGTTGCGGCCCACAACCTCCACCCGATAGACAATGTGCATCAGCACCCACACGATGGGCAGCAGGATCCAGTACAAAAGCATAAGTTCCACCATTTCCTAATTTTTTACATCCCTATGCGGCAAGGCATGTCTCAGATGTGCGCAAGAATCGTTTTTTTCAGCAGGGCAAAGCTCTCCTCAATGCCGATGTCGCTGGTATCCACCAGGATGGCGTCCTCCGCCTGGCGCAGGGGTGCCACCGCCCGGTGGGTGTCCTGGTAGTCCCGCTGTTCAATGTCGGCCAGGACGGTTTCGTAATCGGTCTGTTTGCCTTTCTCCAGCAGTTCGGCCAGACGGCGGCGGGCCCGGGCGTCGGCGCTGGCGGTGAGGTAGATCTTGACGGTGGCGTCGGGCAGCACCACGGTGCCGATGTCCCGGCCATCCATGAGCACGTCCCGGCTGGCAGCCAGGTTGCGCTGGGTGTCCAGCAGGAAAGCCCGCACCGCCGGGTGGGCAGACACGTCCGACGCCGCCATGCCGATGTCCTCGGCGCGGACGGCCTCGGTCACATCCTCACCGTTGAGCAGGATGTGCTGGGCGCCGTTTTCCAGGCGGATGTCCAGCTTGATTTGGGGCAGCAGAGCCCCCACGGCGCCGGCGTCCTTGGTGTCCACCCCGGCGCGGCGGGCGTACAGCCCGATGGCCCGGTACATGGCACCGGTATCCACATAAGTATACCCCAGATCGGCCGCCAGACGGCGGGCCATGCTGGACTTACCGGCCCCGGAAGGGCCGTCGATGGCAACAGAGATCATGAGAAAGCGCTCCTTTTTATTGGTCGGCCTCCGCGATGGCGTTGGCCGCAGCCCGGGCGGTGGCCCAGGCGATCTGCAGATTGTACCCGCCGGTGCGGGCGTCCACGTCCAGGATCTCCCCGGCGAAATACAGTCCGGGGCACAGCTTGCTGGCCATGGTCTTGGGGTCCACCTCCCGCACGTCCACACCGCCGGCGGTGATGACCGCGTGTTCCAGGTCCCCCAGTTCGGTGACCGGCACCGCCCAGTGCTTGCACAGCCGTACCAGGGCCATCTTCTGGTCCCGGGTGATCTGGGCGGCCCGGGTGGCGGGGTCCACACCCCATTTTTCCACCGCCACCGGGCGCATGGAATGGGGCAACAGCTTTTCCAGGGCTCCCTGGGCGCTGCGTCCGCCCAGGGCGGCAAAATCCCGGGTCAGGCGGTCGTACAGCTGCTTTTCGTCCAGGGCGGGTTTCAGGTCAAACTCGCACACAAACTTGTGGGCGTGGATGTCGTCGATGTAGGTGGAGGCGGAGAGCACCAGCGGCCCGGACAGGCCGAAATGAGTGAAGAGGGCTTCCCCCAGCTCGGTGAAGAGAGGCTTGCCGTCCCGCAGCAGGGTCAGGGTGACGTTGCGCAGGGACAGGCCCATGAGTTTGCGGCAGGTGGAGTCGGGGGAGACCAGGCTGCACAGGCTGGGCTGAGGCTTGACGATGGTGTGCCCCGCCTGGGCGGCCAGGCGGTAGCCGCTGCCGTCGCTGCCGGTGACGGGGTAGCTCACCCCGCCGGTGGCCAGCAGCACATGGCGGGCCCGGTAGGTCTTGCCCCCGGCGATCACGCCCTGGCAGGTGCCGTCCTCCAGAATCAGCTTTTCGGCGTCCGCCTTCACGAAGCGGGCGTCCGCCGCGTACTGCCGCAGGGCGGCCAGCACATCCGCGGCCCGGTCGCTCTGGGGGAAAACCCGGCGCCCCCGCTCGGTCTTGAGGGGCACGCCCAAGGATTCGAACAGCTCCATGGCCGCCGCCGGCGGGAAGGCATGGAGGCAGGAAAAGAGGAACCGGGGGTTCCGGCGCACATAGTTCATGAATTCCCGGGGTTCGCAATCGTTGGTAACGTTACAGCGTCCCTTTCCGGTGATGAGCAGTTTCTGGCCCGGGCCTTTGGGGTTGTGTTCCAGCACGGTGACCGAGGCTCCCCGGGCACAGGCGGCCCCGGCGGCCATGAGGCCGGCCGCACCGCCGCCCACGACAAGAAGATCATCCAGCGGCATGGGGGTTCCTCCTTTGCTGAATGGCCCACACAAAACTCAGGGCCGTGAACAACACCAGCAGCGGCTGCACCGTTGCCAGGTACATGGTGGAAGTGCCGATGCCGAAGCTGGACACCTCCACAAAGGCGATCATGCCGCAGCGCAAAGCGGCCATAAAAAGTAGCAGGGTCTGCAGCGCCCAGGGCACGAGGGCGGTAAAGCATCGCCGGGCGGCGCGGACCCGCTCGGGCAGCGCCCGCAGCCAGAACAGCACCGCCAGGATAAAGCACACCGGCAGGGCGAAGGCCCACACCAGGCGCAGGGCACCGAACAGGGCAAAGACGATCTTTTGGTTGGGGCTGTAGTAGGGGGTATCCTTGCCCGCCTCGGCGGCGCCGTTCAGCCCGCAGTGCAGATACCCGGACCACAAAGCAAAGTCTTCGGGGGTGCCGATGGAACGCAGGGTCTCGTAGGGGGCGCAGTCCTGGAAGGTGAGCACCCAGCCAAGGCTGCGCACGCTCTCCTGCAGGGTGGGCAGCACATACTCGGCCCGGATGGGCTGGGTGGTGCCGCTGCGCCGCCCGCTGCGGGTGGGCAGGGTGCCGTCCTCACAGGCGGCGTTGACCTTGTCCGCCACCGTCTGCCAGTATTCTTCGGCCCCGGCGGCGGTGTCATAGATGCCCTCGTATTGCGCAGCCCGCCGGATTGCCCAGTAAAAACTGCCCGCACGATAGTCTTCCAGTTCCGGGTCCCGGAAATCGTTGATCATCTGGGGGTCTTCCTCCAGCCAGTAGGACAGGCATTCCAGTTCCGGCACCGCCGCATACAGCTTCTGCCGGGCGTCGGCGGGCACGCTGAGCATGGGATTCTCGGCGTCGGTGGACACCCGGCTCATGGCGCCCATGGCGTCGGCAAAGGCGCCGCCGGAGAAGTCGGAGAGGGTAAATACCCCGTAATAGGCCTGGTTCAAAGCGCAGAAGATGCCGATGCCCCCGGCCAGCAGGGCGTAGGGCAGCAGCTGCACCAGCAGACGGATCCAGCGGCGGCGGCGCACCGCCACCCCCGCCATGCCCAGGGTGGCCAGGACGGTGAAGGGCAGCAGAAAGAGCCCGGCGTCCTCCCGGTTCAGATACCCGGCGGTGAGCCCCAAACCGCCCACCAGCAGCCAGGGCCACAGGGGGGTGCGGTCGGTGCGCAGCACCCGCAGGGCTGCCGCCGAAAAACCGGCGAAGGCCAACAGGCAGAGGGCCGGGAAGATGTTGTCCCGGTAGACCCGCAGGGTGTAGGAGGCCCAGGAGGTGGGCAGGTACGCCAGGGCGGCAAACAGGGCCAGGGTGACGGCCCTGCCCTGCCCGGCGGGCAGTTTCTGCCACAGGGGCGAGAAGGCGAAGGCCGCAAAGAGGGCGGCGGCGCACCACAGCCCCACGCCCCCCAGCAGGTAGGGGATGTGCAGGGCGTTCAGGAACGCCAGCCACACCGGGAAGAACATGGACTTGGACAGGGTGAGGTAGTCATAGTCCCCCAGCCACTGCCCGGCCGAGATGGACCGGGCGGCCCGGAACATGAGTTCGTCGTCCAAAGGAGCGCCGCCCACCCAGGTGTAGGCCTGCTGAAAGCCGGTGAGAGCCAGACGCACCAGCACCAGCGCAGCCACCCACACCCAGAAGGCGCGGCGGGACAGATTGATTCGGTTTTTCAGGCGGGGAAACGGCATGAGGGGTCCTTTCGGGTGCGCAGACTGCGCGGTTTACTTCTGGATTTTTTCGATGCTCTCGATCAGGTATTTCTGCTGTTTGAAGGTCAGGTCCACCAGCAGGGACAGATACTTGATGATGATGGTGAGCACTGCAAACACCCCGGCAAAGCCCAGGGTGAGCACGAACATGGTGGTGGTCCAGCCCTCGATGGGATGGCCGGTGCAGAAGACGAGAAAGGTGTAGGCCAGTTCGGCCAGGGCCAGCACCATCATGGCCAGGGCGATGCCGGCGCTGAGGCGGAACCCGGCGTCGGTGTACAGGGCCAGGCTGTCGGCGGCCAGGGCGAACCGGCCGGCGGGCTTGTCGGTCAGGCGGCCGTCAAACTCCAGGTCGGTCATTTTTAGCCCCGACGCCGCATAGGCCGCCTTGCGGTAAGGCAGGTGGGCGCTGGACGCGTGCACCCGGTTGATGGCCCGCCGGGTGACCAGGCGGAAGGCGTCGGTGCGCAGGCGGTAGGCGCTGTGGGAGTTGGCATTGAAGATGCGGTAGAACAATCCGCTGCCGCCCCGGGTCTGCCGGGGGCAGACCGAGACGATATCGCTGCCCTTCTGGGCGGTGCGGTAGGCCTCAAAGATCAGGGAGGCGTCGTAGGGCATCTCGGTGGAGTCGAACTCATAGACATAGTCCCCGATGGCGGCGTCCAGACCGGCGTTCATGGCCGGTTCCAGCCCCTGGTGCAGGCTCATGTGCAGGATGGTCAGGGGTTTGGGCAGGTCGGCGGCCCAGGTGCGCAGAGCGTTCACCACCGTTTGGTCGGCGGCGTCGTCCACCGCCACCAGCTCATACTGGGCAAAGTGGGCTTCCAGTTCGGCGGTCAGGGTCTTGAAAAAGCGAAGGGTGCGGTCGGTATCCCCCCGCAGATACACCACCGCCGAGATGAAATTTTTTTCTTTGTTGAGCTTTTCGCTCAAAGATTCCTGGTTCATAGGTCCAATACCTCATCCAAATCGTAGACGGTGTTGATCTTGCCCGAAAGCACGCTGATCATGGTGGGGGCCTTGTGCATCACCCGCACCACCGTGGGGCGGGAATCGTCGATCTCGCTGGCTTTCAGGATGGGCTTCATGCTGAACAGACTGGTCTTGTAGGTGAAGCCGTACTCCTCTTTCAGGTACTTGCGGGCCAGCTGGCTCATGTAGGGCCAGGCGGATTCCGGTTTGGCCGGGCACTCGTTGCAGTTGAACAGGTTGCCCGGGGCACAGCGGCCCTCGCTGCGCTGCTGGCAGGGGAAGGTGGCCACCGAATCGTAGCTGGTCTCGTGGGGGGTGAAGGTCACGCTGGTCAGACTGTGCAGCCCGGTCTGGCCGAAGGGCATCAGGCTGAAGAAGGGCCCGTCCATGACGGTGATGCCCACATTCTTCAAGGGTTCGGCCACCTCACACAGGATCATCTCGCACTTTTCGTACTTGATCTGGAAGGGCGGCAGCCCCAGCATGGCGTGCACGTCGTTGACCCCCGCATAGGTGGCGTTGAGCAGGAAGGGGGCTTCGGCCTTGACCTCCCCCGCCGTCACCTGCCACACATCCCCGTGTTCCCGGATGGAATCCGGCTTGTGGCTGTACAGGATGGTCACGTTGGGCAGCTTGGCCAGCTGTTCCAGGAACCAGCGTTTCAGCACCTGGGCGTCGTAGGTGTACTCGGTGGTCAGGAAGGCCCCGTCGCACAGGCCGGGGTTGAAATACCGGGTGGGGGGCACATCGTCGCAGCGGATGCCCGCCGCGGCACAGAACCGCCGGAAGGCCGCCGCATCGGTCCAGGAAAAATGGGCGCTGGTGGCGTAAACCTGGTCAAATTCCGTGTGCAGGCAGAAGCCGTAATCCCGGCAGAAGCGCTGGAAATAGTGGGCGCTCTTGATGGCGGTGGAGTAGCTGCGGGGATAGTGGTACCCCATATGCACCCGGGCCTGGTTGATGTAGGTGGCCCGCATGAAAGGGGCCGGGTCCCGCTCCAGTACCAGCACCCGCTGGCCCGCGGCGCCGCATTTCTGGGCCGCGTACAGGCCGTACAGTCCCGCACCCAGAATGATCTTGTCGTAGTTCATGGCGGATTCCTTCTCGCATAATATACAATTTGTATATTATCAGTTTTTACTTCGGATCGTATTTGCCCGTGGCGGCGGCAAACAGCACCTTGAGCAGGTCGCTGTTGCCCTTGAAGCCGCTGATCTTGGTGGGGGTGCGGCCGCTGGCGGGGTAAGCCCGGGTGACCGGGACTTCGCAGGCTTTCAGGCCCAGGCGGGTGGCCCGGATGCTCAGGTAGGCCAGCAGCTCATATCCCATGAAGATGGGGCGCAGGGGCTGCACGGCGGGGTGTGTCAGGTATTCCCGGCTGTAGGCCCGGTAGGCGTTGGTGGTGTCGGTGAACCACTGCCCCGCCGCCGCGCTGATGACGGGGGCATGGATGAGCCGCACCCCCAAAAAGCGGGCCATGGGGGTGTTGATGGCCTTGCCGCCCTTGATGAAGCGGCTGCCCTGCACCAGGTCGTAGCCCTCCTTCAGCTTTTCGATGAACCGGGGCACGTCCTCGATGGAATCCTTGTTGTTGCCGTCGATGGTCAGAAAGCCCTTGTAGCCCCGGGCCAGGGCAAAGTGCAGGCCCATGCGCAGCTGGGCCCCCTGCCGCCCGGCGCTCTTTTTGACCAGCAGGGTGTTGACGCCGTAGAGTTTCAGGGTGTCCGGCTTCATGCTGCCGTCGGTGGAGCCGCCGTCACACAGGATGATGTCGGCCATCTTGTCCACCCCGGCTTTCTGGGCGCGGCCCAGCTCGGTGAGGATGCGGGCGCCCTCGTTGATGACCGGGATCAGCAGGCAGTAGTCGCTGCTGCGGGGGGCAAATTCGGTGATGGTATAGGCAACGTCAAAGGACATTATGCAAACACCTCCGCGATATAGTCAATGGCACGCAGCACCCTGTCGGTATCGCCGGGGTTGCGCATCTCGATGGAGACAAAGCCGTGGTATCCCACCGCCTTGAGCATCATGGCCAGCTCCTTGTGCTCCGGGCGGGGCTGGATGGGTTCCAGGCCGGGCTCGCTGATGTGCACATGGCTGATCCAGTTCAGGTCGGGGATGAAATCCCGCAGCCGCTCCCCGTTTTCGATGACGGTGGACAGGTCCAGATTCACGGCCAGGCCGGGGTTGTCCAGCCGCTTGACCAGGGCGAAGGCGTCGGCGGTGCGGTTGAGGAAGTTGGTGTACCGGGTGGTGTTGGCCTCGATGGCCAGACGCACCCCATACCGGGCGGCCAGGCGGCCCGCCTTGTCAAAGAAGGCATCCGCCTTGGCGGGGTCGGCGCCTTCGGGCAGCATGCGGTTTTTGGGACAGCCGAAGACCAGGCTGGGGCAGTTGAGCACATGGGCGAAGTTGTAGGCTTCCTCGGTGTAGGCCAACAGTTCCTCGGCCTGGGCATCGTCAAAGATGCTGCCGGTCTGCCCGTACCAGATGCTTTGCATGCTGGGCACCGCAAAGCCCCACCGGTTGCGCAGATACCCGCCGAAGAGGGCGGCGGAGCTCAGGTTGTCGTAGGGCTGTTCGGGAAAGATGCGGGTGGGGGCCAGTTCCAGCCCGGTGAACCCCGCGTTCTGCATGGCGGTGTAGATCAATTCATCGTCGGCCTTGTTCCAGGCAATGTTGCTGACGGCCAGTTGAATGGAAGGCATGGGTAAGCCCCTTTCAGTTCCAGTTTTTCATAAAAGCGCAGATGTCAGCCAGCTCCTCCGCCTCGGTGCAGAGGTAGCCGTCCCTGCCGCCCAGCAAATCGGCGTGGCGGCTGCGCAGGTCATAATCAAAAGGCGGTTTGGCCAGCTCGTTTTTCCAGCCGGTACGGCCGGTGACGGCGGTGTACACGGCGGCGGCGGTGACCGGCGGGGTGGTCAGGTTGAGCAGGGTCAGCCCGGCCTCCAGAGCCTTGCGGATGTCCTGCCACAGCCGGCCCAGGTTGTAGAACTGGTAGCGGCTGCGGGAATCGGTGAAGGCCAGGGCGTTGAAGTCGTTGGCAGCGAAAAATTTCCGCAGGGCGTCGGCGTCCGCTTCCGGCACCAGCTTATAGAACCCGTTATCCGCCAAATCGTAGCCGGTCCTGACCAGATTGCTGACGGCGGCCAGCCCGGCGTATTTTTCCGGGCGGAGCATGGACGGGGTGATGGTGTGCAGATCAAAGAGGAAGTTTTTCCGCAGTCCCCTGCCGTACAAGGCGGGCAGGCGGACGATGAGGGCCGAGGGGAAATCCTCCCGCACCCAGCGTTCCAGCTGCAGGCGGTTGCGGCCGTAGGCGGGCAGGTCCGCCGAATCGGGGGCGTCGGACTCATCCTTGCCCCGGCTGTCGGCATACACGGCAATGGAGGAGATGAGCACCAGCTTTTGGGGTGCGATTTTGCGCAGATTTTCCCGGGCGGCGGCCATCACGGCCAGGTCGGCCTCGGGGTCGGCGTTGGCCAGGAACATGGCGGCGGGCACCCCTGCGTAGACGCACAGGTCCGGTGCGGTGCCGTACTGGGCGGCGATATCGGTGGAATGGCAGGCGGCGGCAAAGGTGTGGGCGGCCATCAGGTTGCCCCCCACAAAGCCGGTGGAACCCACCAGAAGATCCTTGGACATGGTCATCCTCCCGTATGCAGCAGAATTGCACATTTGTACAAGATACATTATAGTGGTTCCCGTCGCAAAAAGCAATGCCCGGGCCCGGGGGATTTTGCGGCCCAGCGCTTTTTCCGCCCAGGAAAAAACAAACCGGCAGTTTGCGCGGTCCCGGGGGACCGGCAAGCTGCCGGAAAAATGCTATAGGGTTGTGGTTGCATCCGTCACAGACGGCGTGGCGTGCGGGGGCGGCGGCCTTTTTTCACCGACGCTTCCAGCTGGGCCACGATCTCGGTCATGCTCTGCTGGAATTCCTCGTCCGAAGAATTGTGGAAGATCAGCAAAGAATCGGGCTGGTTTTCCAGCTTCAGATTCGTGGGGGGCTCAAAGTTGACGCCCAGGATGTACTCGTCCCAGTGGTTCAGCTTCCAGATATCCCGGTCGCTGGCCCGGTCGATCATCCGCTGGTGGCAGACTTCGGGGTCGGTATCCACCCAGATGACCACCAGTTCGGCTTCCTTCTTGGCCAGTTCCTTGCGCAGGTTGGCGATATATTCGTTGTCCCGGATCTCCTGGGTGAAAGGTGCGTTGATCAGCACGATGTCGTCGTAGAGCAGCGCTTCCATGGCCAGGTCCAGGGTGACCTGATATTCCAGGTCCCGGATATACTTTTCAAAGAAGATGCTGCTGCGGTCGTAGGGCTGATGGGCCACCGCAAAGATCTGCTTGGACAGCGGGATCAGGGTGTCTTTGTCCAGATACACCACATGCTTAAGTGCGGCCGCCAGCTGGCGGGAAATAAAGGTCTTGCCGCAAGCCGGCGGGCTTGTGACCAGGATCAGTTTTTTCAAACGGAGACACCCTTTCTGTTCGTTGTCACGCGGGCAGTTAATTTTTTAACTGCTAGCTGATTATACAACAAATACACCCGTTTGTGAATGGATAGAACGCCGATTTTTTCTCTTTTCTGGATTTTTGTTGCGTAAAATTGCGGTAAAGCCCACCCAAAAACTCACACATTCGGCAGATTGGCGAAAGCACGCAGAATTTCCAACCCCACCGGGCCGGACTTTTCGGGGTGAAACTGCACCCCCAGCACCGACCCGCAGGCAGCCGCCGCGCAGATGCGCCGGCCGCCGTAGACGGTATCGGCCAGACGGTATTCCTGTGCCGCCGGTTTTGCCTCATAGCTATGAATGAAATAGCATTCCTGCCCCGGGTGCACCCCGGCCAGGGCGGTGCCCGCAAAGCCGGTTTCCGGGTCCAGGTGTTCGGCGGGGATCAGACCCTGCCAGCTGATGTGGGGCACCCGCTGGGGGTGGCCGTCGGCGTCGGTGTCGGGGATGCGCACCACCCGGCCGGGAATGAGCCCCAGGCCCTTGTGCACGCCGAACTCCTCCGACTCGTCAAAGAGCATCTGCATACCCAGGCAGATGCCCAGCAGCGGGGTGCCCTCCTTCGCCTTCTGGCGGATGGGGTCAATGAGGCCCAGGCGTTCCAGCCCGGCCATGCCGTCCTGGAAGGCGCCCACGCCGGGCAGCACCAGCAGCTGGGCGGCCAGCACATCCTCCGGGCGGTTGGTCAGGCAGACCTCGGCCCCGAAATGGGCAAAGGCATGCTGCACGCTGAGCAGGTTGGACAGACCGTAGTCAATGATGGTCACTTTCATGCGCGCACCTCCACCCCGCCTGCGCGGATTTCCTCTTTCAGTTCCTGGACGGTTTCCTGGTTGTAGTGCAGCACCGAGGCGCAGGCCACGGCGTCGGCGCCGGCTTCGGCGGCGTCCACGATGTCGTCCCCGCAGCCCACACCGCCGCCGCAGATCACCGGCACGGTGACCGCCCCGGTCACGGCGCGGATCAGGTCCAGGTCCATGCCGTCCCGCAGGCCCTCGCAGTCCACGCTGGTGAGCAGGATCTCCCCTGCCCCCAGTTCCTGGCCCCGCTTGGCCCACTCCACCACGTCGTAGCCGGAATGGGCCCGGCCGTTGTCATAGTAGGCTTCCCAGCCGCTGGGCATGGTGTGGCTGCGCTTGGCCTGGATGGACAACACCATGCACTGGCTGCCGAAGGCCTTGGCGATCTCGGTGATGAGTTCGGGGCGCTTGACCGCCGCGGTGTTCACGGCCACCTTGTCGGCGCCCATGGACAGAATGGAGCGCACGTCCTCCACACTGCGCAGACCGCCGCCCACACACACCGGGATATACACCTCATCCACCGTGCGGCGGACAATGCCCGAAAGGTTGTTGCGGTTGTACAGGCTGGCCACAATGTCGATGTACAGCAGCTCATCAATGCCCTGCTCGTAGTAGCGGCGGGCAAAGTCGTTGGGGTTGCCCAGCTTGCGCAGGCCTTCCAGCTGGATGCCCTTGACCAGGTTTTCGTCCTTCACATCCAGCCGGGCGATGAGCCGAATTTTTTTATGCCCTTGTTCCATGGTATGCTCCCTGTATTACTGTTCGTGATGGGTGCCCTTGGGGTCGCCCCACAGCACTTCGCTGTCGCCCTCGTAGGGGGTGTGGCGCAGCTTCCACATGCCGTCCTCGTACTTCCAGATATGGGGAGAGCGGAATCGGTCGGCCAGGTGCATGAAGTAGTCGCGGTCCATGCGGGGCTGTTCGAACAGCTGGCTGGCCCAGGGGAAGTGCTTTTTGTCGATGGACAGATACTTGAAGATTTCCTTCTCGAAGCGGTCGGGGTATTCGCCGTCGAACTTCTTGCACAGTGCCTTGCCCTCGTCCAGGGTGATCTCGCCGTTGCGGATCTCCTGGGCGGCGTCGTAGGTGGTGCGGCCGATGCCGTACTTGATGTAGGTGGTGTAGTAGAAGAAATCGTCGATCTTGTCGTCGATGGAGTTGTACTTGGAGTAGGTGCCCTGGGTGCGTTCCGGAGCGGGACGGAAGCCGCCGTGCTCCACAGAGTAGTAGTAGGCTCCCTGGGGATGCCACTTTTCGTAATAGCCCAGATACCGCACCTGCACGTGATTTTTCTCCAGGTTGGAGGTCTCGGAGGGCAGATAGATGGCCAGGTCGGCCTTGTCGATCTTGTAGTCTTCTTCCAGCTGGCGCAGGCTCACGCCGCCCAGATAGATGTGGTCGTAGTCGTTGACCGCAAAGAAGTGCTCGTCCCGCAAAGCGGAGTTGTTGTCGGCGATGGGGTTGCCGAACTCGGCTTCGTTCTCGCCGTAGAACACCAGGGGGATACCGAACTTGGCCGCCATCTTGGGGGCCAGCTGCTTCTGGCCCAGGATGAAGGGCTGAAAGGGATGGAAAAGATTCTCGGTGGCAAGGCGGGTGAGCAGACGATGGGTCATGCCGTTGGGGGTGCACAGGTAGTTGTCAAAGCCCGCATGAATCCAGGCCTGCATGTTGTCCCAGCCCCAGGGGGTGTAGATGTGAGGCGCCCAGGTCACGGTCAGCGGGTGCATCCCATACTTGTACTTGAGCAGATGGGCGGCGTAGAAGCTGTCCTTGCCGCCGGAACCGGGAACCAGACAGTCGTAGGAACCGTCGTTCTTGCGGTACTCATCGCACAGTTCCCGCAGTTCCTTCTCCCGCAGGGCCCAGTCGATGTGGCCGTTGGCCTTGTTGTGGCAGGCATGGCAGGCATCGCAGACACCGTCGTCCTGGATGACCATGGTCTTCTTGATGGAATGGATGGTGTGCTCAAACTCGTAGCAGGAGTTGGGCTTCTGGTTGCTCATGACGCATTCCTTGCAGAACTGCACCTCCTGGGGCAGGCCGTAGTAGGTTTCCAGCTGGTCTTCGGGAATATCCGGGGCGTATTTGGAATAATCAATTTCAACATTGCGAGGCAGTTTTTCCATAAAAGGTTCCTTCCTTTCTTCCACCAATCAAAAAAGACGCCGCGCACACAGAATAAACCTGCGTGCACGGCGCCTTTGCCTTGCTCAGATATTGGAGATTATACCATACCGGGAAATGGTTTGCAAGAGGCTTACCGGCAGAACACATCCTGCAAAGTCAGGTACTCGTCCCACCAGCCGGTGGCCAGCTGGTCAAACATCGGGAAATTTTCCGGGTCCAGGTGCTGTTTCCGCACCACCTCCGGGGGAATTTCCAGGGCCATCTACACCCCGATGATGGTTTGCAGCTCTGTTTCTGCCAGTTTTTGCCGCAGGGCCGGGTCGGTGACCGAAACCCGCAGCGTATACCCCGGTTCGCTGTCGGTACAGATGGTCAGCACATCCCGCTGCGGTCCGGGCTCATAGTCGGTGGCGGTGCAGAACAGGGCAATGACCGACGAGACACCCCGGCCGGTCCGGGCGGCAAGAAGGCTCCAGCCCACCAGCACCGCCAGCATGGCCAGCGGCAGCCAGAATCGTCTGATCCCTGTTTTCATGGGGCGTTCCTTCCCGATGGTCACACCTCGTAATCCAGGCAGGTGCGGGTGGCGGTGTAGGGGCGGACCTTACCGTCAGCCACCGCCACATGGGCAGGGTGGACCGCGTAGCCCTTGAGGGCGGCTTCATCGGTGAAGGTGGAGTCCAGCATCACATCGGCGTTGGAGGAGGGCAGACCTTCGGTCTGCACGTGGATGTCCACCAGGCCGGGGATCTGCCCGGCCAGGCCTTCCAGCCCGGCCTTGATGCCGGCCTTGATTTCCGCCTTTGCGGCGTCGGTCAGTTCGGATTTGAGCTGCCACAGAATGATATGCTTGACCATAGGAAAATCTCCTTTTTATTGGTTGCCCGCAGCTGGCTTTTTCTTTTTGCGTCTGGCCTTTTCGGTGCGCAGGGCCATGGTGTAGGGCAGCAGCCCCACCAGCCACACCAACCCGGCGATGCCGCTGCCGCAAGCCGCCAGCACCGGGGCGAAACCGCCAAACCAGGATTTGTACAAGGCGTAGGCGGGGTCGGCGGCGGGCATCCAGCCCTGCCAGCCGGAGAGCTGCACCGCGATCAGGCCCAGCACGGCCCCCAGCACGATGCCCCCGCCGATGGTGTACAGCGCCCCGGCCAGCTGCCGCCAGCTGCGGCACAAGGGCACCTGCAGCCACAGGCAGACCAGCAGCACAGCCACCAGCACGATGGTCAGCGGGGTGGTCACCCGGCGGTACTGCATGAGCAGGTTGAGCCCATTGGCCAGGGGCGGCACCGCGTTGCTGCGCCACATATCGTCGCAGACAGCCCGGATGCTGTTGTACAGGTTGAGGTCGTCCTCCTCCCACATTTCCCCGGTTTCGGCGCTCACCGTGTCCTGTAAATAGGTCACCACGTCGGTGTAGGGAGAATCGGGCTGGGTGGTGGACCCGTGCCAGATTTCGTCGGTGCGGCGCAGCACCGCCACCCGCACATCCTCCTGGGTGACCAGGGAATCCAGAATGTCCTGGCGCAGACCGGCGGTCTGGGCCACCTTCTGCCCGGCCTGGAGGATGTTTTCGGTGATGGCGGACAGACAATCACTTTTTTCCAGTTTGTGGATGTAGTACCCTTCCCGGAACAGGGTCAGGCTGAGGGCCGCCAGCAGTGCCAGCAGGCAGCCGGCCACACAGGCCAGACACTGGGTCAGGGGCGCGGCCCAGCCGCGCCGGGCCTTCACGGCTGTTGCGGCTCCACGGTGGGGCCGCTGACATAGTCGCAATAGATGAAATACCGTTGGTCGGTATACTGCAGGGTGCCGAAGGGATAGCAGGTATACATGATCAGGTTTTCCCGGTCGGCATCCAGGTCGTAGGCGGTGGTGTCGGTATCGGTGGCCACCTTCATGTCGGTGATGGTGTAGTGGTATTCGCCGTAATCGGTGGTGAAGGTCACGTCGGCCCCGATCTGGGCGCTCTCAAAATCCCGGAAATAGGTGTTGGTGTGCGCCCCCATCAGGATGGTGCCGCCCTCGCCGGGGATGTGGGCGCCCTTGTACACGCCGGCGCCCTTCTTGAATTCGCTTTCGCTGTCGCCGTAATACACGTCGCAGTCCACGGTGGTGCCGCTGACCGTCAGATGTCCCAGCAGGTCGCCGGCTTCCGGGGAGGCTTCCAGATCCACCGTGGTCTGCTGGGGTTCTTCGGTCTGTTGGGGCACGGGGGTGGCCAGCAGCGGGATGGAGGCTTCCTCCGGCAGACCGGAGGAGGACACCGCCGGGCGCAGCTGGGAGACCACCGGCACCATGACCACCAGCAGGACCGCCAGCGCCACAACAGAAAAAGCAAGGGGAAGAAGCAGTTTCTTCCCCTTGCCGGATTTCTGTTCGGAAGCGGCGGCCTGAGAATGTTGTTTCCTCATTTTGCCAAGCTCCTCACCTTGCTGTTATGGATGAATCACTCACCCTTGTGGGACTTCTTGACCGCAACACCGGCGCCGCAGGCAGCCACAGCCGCGCAGGCAACAACGGCGAAGACGGACAGGTTCATGGAAACGCCGGTGGCCTTGATCGGGTTTTCGGCCACGGTGGCGGTGGTGGCAGTGGTAGAAGCAGCGGTGCTCTCATCGGAAGAAGAGCTGGAAGAATCATCCGAAGTCACGGTCTGCTGTTCGCCGCCCTGATTCTGGTTCACGTTGACAGGAGTCAGCACGTAGGTGGTGAAGTGGGGAGCCCAGAAGGTGATCATGTCGAGCTGCTGACCGTTTTCATCCACATAAGAGGTGACGGGAACAGTGACATCGACCTGCTGGCCGTCCTGCATGGAAACATTGTAGTAATAATTGTTGTCGCCGTCGGCAGGCAGGGTGACGGAGATGGCGTAACCGCAATCAGAAGAAGTGCCGCCCTCGGTGGCATCCACGGTGATGACGCCCTGACCATCGTAGCCAAAGTTGTTCACGGTCAGATCGCTGGCATCCGCATCCTTGCGGTAGACCATGCCGGTGCCGTAGCGCTTTTCCACGCCCACAGACTTGGAAATAACGCTGTCGCCGTTGTTTTCGGCGGCGTCAAAGTAGGACAGAGCGGCGTTGTTCATCTTCTGGGTGATGGTAATGGCGGAATCGCTCTTGACCTGGGCGGTCAGTTCGCTCATCTTCTCGGTGGCGGCAGCCTTGTTGCCGGACCAATCTTCGGCGGTCAGGTCCAGAACCTGCTGGGCCAGGTCACCGGCTACTTCGCCGGGGGTAGCAGCATAGGCCGGAACACAGAACGCAGCGGCCATGGCGGCAGCCGCAACAACGGATACGATCTTCTTCATCTGCATGTTGATACTTTCCTTTCTTTCTTATTGCACAGGGGAATTGTTTACAAATTCGAAACTAGTATCAATCATACACCTATTATTTTTTAATGTCAATTCTTGTCAGCAACAATTTTTTCATAAATTTGCCCCGCTTTTGCATATCCGATACCATTTCCTGTTTAAGAAACAGGGAGATAGGGTTTGCACACCAGCGCCGCCAGAAACAGCACGCAGGCCGCCCCCGCGCGCCATCCGGCGCCGTGCCAGGGATGCCCCCGGTCCAGCCCGGCTACCCCGGCCAGCACAAACACCAGGGGCAGGGCCCCCGGCATACTGATGCTGAAGAAGGACTGCACCGCATACCCCACCAGAGCCGCGGCCACCGCCGGGCGGGCGCGCAGTCCGCGCCGGACCGCCGCCGCCAGAAAGCCACACCAGCACGCAAGGCCCACCACACCGCCGCACACCAGGTGCTGCAAAAACTCGTTGTGGGCGGAATCGAAGGTTTCGCCGTTGAGAAGGATCATGTACCGGATGGATTCGATGTCCGGGGCCAGCCGGGCCGAAACCGCATCCCCACCCAGCCCGAAGAGCATCTGGGGCAGGCTCAGGTCCTGGGTGTAGATGACCCACAGCCGCTGCCAGGCATACCCCCGGTTGGCACCCCAGCGCTCGTCAAAATGCAACGCCGACAGAAAACCCGGGCAGGCGGGCAGCAGGTTGGCAGCCAGCACCGCCCCCAGCCCCGCCAGCACGATCACCCCGGCCGCCACGCGGGCGGGGCGCACCGCCGGGCGGTCCCCCAGGCGCGCCAGGCCCCGGGCCGCCAGCAGGCACAGCACCAGCGGCAGCAGCATGAGGGGGCTGGCCAGCACCGCCGAGATGGTGCGCAGGGCGTTGCGCACCGGCCACACACGGGCAAGCAGGCCGGTAAGTACCCCACAGGCCAGCAGCCCCGCTCCCAGGCGGAAGAGCCGGGACAGGGTGCGGGCGGTGGTGCGGCGGGTACAGCACAGTACCCCCACCGCTGCGGCGGTGCCCAGCCAGGCGCCGTCGCTGCCGGCGGGAATCAGGCCGCTGCACAGCACCAGCACCACTACGTACCGCCAGTGCCGGCGGCCGCCGCCCTTGCGCAGATAGGCCGCCGCGGCCAGGGGCACGCACAGGCAGAGCAGTGCTCCGTAAAAGTTGATGTTGCCCATGGTGCCCAGGAAGAGCTCCCCCACATCCGGCAGGAAGGTATAGTAGGCATCCAGGGGGTCCAGCATCCAGTAGTTCAGCCAGCTGATGCCGGTCACCGCCACCCCGGTGGCGGTCAGAGCGCCCAGCAGCAGCTCGGTGCCGTCCGCCGTGGCAAAGGCCGACACCAGCAGATACACCAGCGTGCACACCAGCAGCATGAGCAGGCCGTTCTTGCGCCCGCTCAGCCCCCAGAACGCCGTATACCGGTCATCGGCCATCCACCAGGCCACCGTGTAGGAGGCGCAAAGCCCCACCGGCCACAGCCAGGCCGGGGACGCCGGGTTCATGCCCCTGCGGGTGCGCACCGCCAGCAGGCTGACCAGCACCGCCGCGGTGCCCACCAGGGTGCAGGCCAGCAGCAGGCCGAATTTTTCGCCGATGAGCGCCACATACCCGTTGGGCATGAACAGCGGCAGGGACACCGCCAGCGCCAGGGCCAGGGCGTCGGCCCAGAGGCTGGCGGGATGGGAAGGCAGTTTCATGGCTTGGTAGCGCATTTACTTCACTCCTTGGGCGGACGTTGCCTAAAAATATCCCGTGCGGCCGGCAAAGCGGTCACACGGGGCGGATGCCCGGCGGCACGGCCGCCATGGCGTTACTGCATCAGAACGGAACCGGCACAGACCGCCGGGCTCAGGCCTTTTCTTCCCAGATGGGATGCTTCAGGACCCACTCGCCGTACTCGTTCTTCTCGAACAGGTCACGGTTGTAGAACTTGTCCATGATGGCCCAGAATTCGCTTTCGGTGTAGCCGCAGAAATCGCAGAAATCCCGCACGCACAGCGGGTCCAGCTTGCCGTCCCGCTCCTTGATGATCTTGACGGCCTCGTCCCGGGTCATCATGCCGTAGCGGATATAGCGGGCGGTGTAGTCGGTGGCGGCGGCGTGGCCGAACTTGGGATACTTCAGCCAGGAGTGCACCAGATAGGCGCGGGAATCGATCTGGTCGAAGTTTTCCGCATGGTGGGTGCGGTCCCACTCATGGGTCAGGTCGTGGAAGCCGTGGGCCTTGGCGATCTGGTAGTTCTTGTAGCTGTTCCAGGGCACAAAATAGCTCAGGTAGAAGGGATCCAGCTTGGCGCGCTCCTCGGCGGAGGGGGCCAGGGTCAGGCTCAGGTCCTTCTCGGTGACGCCGTCGCCCAGCAGCTCCTCCATGGGCATGCCCACGGCCACACCGTTCTCGATCTGGTCCATGGCGGAGTAGGTCTCCTGGTCGGCGTTGCCGCCGTACTCAAAGCTGACGTTCTCGCCGTAGCAGAGCATGGGGGTGTTGAACTTGGCCGCCATGTGCAGGGGGAAGGTGTAGATCAGCCGGTCCACGTACCAGGTGGGCTTGCCGTACTTTTCAAAGAATTTGCGCATCAGGACCTTCTGGACCTTGATGTTGGGCTTGCAGCTGATGATGGTGCAGCCGAATTCCTCGCTGATATTCTTCAGGTTGTGGATACCCGCCTGGGTCATGGGGAAGTTGTCCTCCACGCTGAACAGGATGGGGTTCATGTGCATGACTTCCTTGAGCATCCAGACCTGGAAATGGCTGTCCTTGCCACCGGAGACCGCCACCGCGCAGTCGTAGCCGCCGGGGCCGTTCATGCCGCGGTACTTATCGCAGAATTTTTCGAATTCCTTGAAGCGGGCATCCCAGTCCACATCCTTGCGGTGCTCATAATGGCGGCAGGCGCTGCAGACGCCTTCGGCGTCAAAGGTAATGCCGGGACGGGTGTCCGGCATGGTGCACTTTTTGCAATAACGCATGGTGTTCTCCTTCTGATTCCTTGGCCGCGGGGGGACGCGGCACAGTATTGCGGTTTTGCCTGTCCTTATCATACCCCATTTGGGCCCCGGGCGCAAGGGCAGACAAAAAAGCCCGGAGGCACACAGTCTCCGGGCAAAAATGCGAGGGAAAATCAGCCGACGATGATGCTCTTGCCGGTCATTTCGGCGGGAACTTCCAGGCCGATATAGGGCAGCATGGTGGGGGCGATGTCGGCCAGGCAGCCGCCTTCGCGCAGCTTCACGTCGCCGGCGCCGATGACCGCAAAGGGCACCACGTTGGTGGTGTGGGCGGTGAAGGGAGAGCCGTCCGGGTTCTCCATCTTCTCGGCGTTGCCGTGGTCGGCAGTCAGGAACATAACGCCGCCCATCTTGAGCACGGCGTCCATAACCTTCTTGACGCCGGCATCCACAGCCTCCACGGCCTTGACGGCCGCGTCGAACACGCCGGTGTGGCCGACCATGTCGCAGTTGGCAAAGTTCAGGATGATGACGTCATACTTGCCGCTCTCGATGCGCTGGCGGCACTCTTCGGCCACCTCGGGGGCGCTCATCTCGGGCTTCAGGTCGTAGGTGGCCACCTTCGGGCTGGGGATGACCTTGCGGTCCTCGCCCTCGTAGGGGGCTTCCACGCCGCCGTTGAAGAAGAAGGTCACATGGGCGTACTTCTCGGTCTCGGCGATGCGCAGCTGGGTCTTGCCGTGAGCGGCCAGGTATTCGCCCAGCACGTTCTTCAGCTCCACCGGCGGATAGGCCACTTCGCAGTTGGGCATGGTGGCGTCGTACTCGGCCATGCAGACATAGTTCACAGGGAACCGGCCGTAGCGGCGCTCAAAGCCCTTGAAGTCGTCGTCCACGAAGATGCGGGTCATCTGACGGGCACGGTCGGGGCGGAAGTTCATGAAGATGACGGTGTCGCCTTCCTGCACGCGGCCACCCTCGCAGGTGATCACGGGCACGACGAACTCGTCGGTGACATCCTCGGCGTAGGAAGCGTCGATGGCCTCCTGGGCGTTGGCGGCGCGGCGGCCTTCGCCGTACACGAAGGCGGCGTAGGCCTTCTCCTCACGATCCCAGTTGGAATCGCGGTCCATAGCGTAGTAACGGCCGGTGACGGTGGCGATTTCGCCGATGCCCAGCTCGTCCAGCTTGGCCTGCAGGTCGGCCAGGAAGCCCTTGCCGGAATGGGGGTCGGTGTCACGGCCGTCCATGATGCAGTGCAGGTAGACCTTGGTGGCGCCCATATGCTTGGCCATATCCAGCACGCCGAACCAGTGGTCGGCATGGCTGTGCACGCCGCCGGTGCCCACCAGGCCCATGAGATGGATGGCCTTGCCGGCGTCGATGGCGGCCTTCATGTTCTTGACCAGCACGGGATTCTTGAACATTTCGCCGTCCTGGATGCTCTTGGTGATCAGGGTCAGCTGCTGGTAGACGATGCGGCCGGCGCCCATGTTGGTGTGGCCCACTTCGCTGTTGCCCATCTGGCCGTCGGGCAGGCCCACGGCCATGCCGGAAGCCTGGATGGTGGTCATGGGACATTCGGCAAAGATCTTGTCGAGGTTGGGGGTGTTGGCGGCGGCCACGGCGTTGCCGAAGGTGTTCTCCGGCGTCCAGCCAAAGCCGTCCATAATGCAAAGAAGAACAGGTTTCTTGGACATGGGAAAAATTGCTCCTTACCTAAATTTGGGATATACCTTTTGCCGGGATCAGCCCTTGGTGGCTGCGTCCACGATGATGGCGAACTGGTCGGCCTTCAGAGAAGCGCCGCCGATGAGGCCGCCGTCCACGTCGGGCTTGCTCAGCAGTTCCTCGGCGTTCTTGGCGTTCATGCTGCCGCCGTACTGGACGGTCAGGGCCTTGGCGGCGTCCTCGCCGTACAGTTCGCCCACCACCTTGCGGATGGCGGCGCAGACTTCCTCGGCCTGATCGGCGGTGGCGGTCTTGCCGGTGCCGATGGCCCAGATGGGCTCGTAGGCGATGATGACGTTCTTCAGCTCGTCAGCGCTCACGCCGTTCAGGGCGATCTTGACCTGCATGCGGACCAGCTCTTCGGTGACGCCCTGCTCACGCTGGGCCAGGCTTTCGCCCACGCAGACGATGGGCTTCAGGCCGCCGGCCAGCGCCGCCTTGGTGCGCTTGTTGACCGTTTCGTCGGTCTCGGCGAAGTACTGACGGCGCTCGCTGTGGCCGATGACCACATATTCCACGCCCAGGTCGGTGAGCATGTCGGCGCTGATTTCACCGGTGAAGGCACCGGACTTTTCAAAGTGAACGTTCTGGGCACCCACATGGATGTTGGTGCCGGAGCACTTGGCCACGGCCACGCACAGGTCGGTGGCGGGCACACAGACGACGACTTCGCAGCCGGCGTCGGCGACCAGCGGGATCAGGTGGTCCAGCAGATGGCCCGCGTCGGTGGGGGTCATGTTCATTTTCCAGTTGCCGGCAATAACGGCTTTGCGATTCTGCTTATCCATGAGAAAAACCTCCTGTTTTTGTTCCGTCAAAAATGCGCGGCGGCAGAGCCGCCGCGCATAGCGGGTTGATTATGCGTTCTGAATGACAGCGATGCCGGGCAGTTCCTTGCCTTCCAGGTATTCCAGGGAGGCGCCGCCGCCGGTGGAAATGTGGGTCATCTTGTCGCCCAGGCCCATCTGCTGCACGGCAGCCGCGCTGTCGCCGCCGCCGATGACGGTGGTAGCGTCGCTTTCGGCCATAGCCTTGGCAACAGCCAGGGTGCCGGCGGCCAGGGTCGGGTTCTCAAACACGCCCATGGGTCCGTTCCACACCACGGTCTTGGAAGCCTTGACGGCGTCGGCGAACAGCTTCATGGTAGCGGGGCCGATGTCGCAGCCTTCCATGTCGGCGGGCATATCGGTGACGGGGCAGATCTTGGTCTCGACGGGAGCGTCGATGGGATCGGGGAAGGCAGCCACGCAGGCGGTATCAACGGGCAGCAGCAGCTTGACGCCCTTGGCCTTGGCCTTTTCCATCATTTCCTTGCAGTAGTCCAGCTTGGAATCGTCGCACAGGCTGGTGCCGATCTCGTAGCCCTGGGCCTTCAGGAAGGTGTAGGCCATGCCGCCGCCGATGATCAGGGTGTCGACCTTTTCCAGCAGGTTGGAGATGACGTTGAGCTTGTCCGCAACCTTGGCGCCGCCCAGGATGGCGGTGAAGGGACGGACGGGATCGTTGACAGCGTTGCCCAGGTACTTGATTTCCTTTTCCATCAGGTAGCCCACAGCGGTGTCCTTGATATAATCGGTGACGCCGGCGGTGGAGCAGTGAGCGCGGTGGCAGGAGCCGAAGGCGTCATCCACGTAAGCGTCGGCCAGAGAAGCCAGTTCCTGGCTGAAGGTGTCGATGTTCTTGGTTTCTTCCTTGCGGAAACGGGTGTTCTGCAGCAGAACCACATCGCCGTTGCCCATGGTGGCGGCGGCAGCCTTGGCCTTGGGGCCGACCACGTTGTCGTCATCGGCGAAGGTGACGGGCTGGCCCAGCTTTTCAGACAGGCGCACGGCGACCGGTGCCAGGCTGAACTTCTCTTCGGGGCCGTTCTTCGGCTTGCCCAGATGGCTGCACAGGATGACCTTGGCGCCGTCGTTGATCAGCTTCTTGATGGTCGGCAGAGCCGCATTGATGCGGTTATCGTTGGTGATGACGCCGTCCTTCATCGGAACGTTGAAGTCGCAGCGGACAAGAACGCGCTTGCCGGCGTAGTTTTCATCGTCGATGGTCTTTTTGCCCAAACCCATGGTAAAAATCTCCTCTCGATCCGTTTTGTTGCAAAATTTCTGCATTTTTGCGGTTTACCTGGCGGCGGGGCGCAGTATCCCCTATCGCTATGCTTTTATTATACGCATAAACCGGGTCCAGCGCAAGGGGAAGTTGACACTTTTTTAACGGTTTTGGCGCAGGGTGTTGCCGCCCGCCGGTTTGGGGGCGGTTTTTTTGTGGGTTTTGGCGCTTTTTTCCGCCGGGCAAACGCGCTATAATGTAAGCAGAAATCCGTGCCCGCAAGGGGTGCGACCGGGAGGCGATCTGCATGGACCATTGGCTGAAAACAAGCATCTTTTACGAAATTTATCCCCAGAGTTTTCTGGACAGCAACGGCGACGGCATCGGGGATCTGCCCGGCATTGTAAAGAAGCTGGACTACATCCGGGAGCTGGGCTGCAACGCTCTGTGGCTGAACCCCTGTTTTCTTTCTCCCTTCGGGGATGCGGGGTACGATGTGGAGGACTACTGCAAAGTGGCCCCCCGCTACGGCACCAACGACGACCTGATTCATCTGTTTGAGGAAGCCCACCGCCGGGGGATGCATGTGATCCTGGACTTAGTGCCGGGGCACACCTCCATCCGGCATCCCTGGTTTGCCGAGTCCTGCAAGGTGGAGAAGAACGCATATTCCGGGCGGTATATCTGGAGCGATTCCATCTGGCACGATGTGGCGGGGTACGGCAACATCACCGGGTCCCTGCGGGGGCTGTACCCCCGCGACGGCTGCGTGGCGGTGAACTTCTTCTCCAACCAGCCGGCGCTGAACTACGGCTTTGCCCGGCCCACCGAGCCCTGGCAGAGCGCGGTGGACTCTCCCGAAGCGCTGGCCACCCGGCAGGCCATGATGGATGTGATGGACTTCTGGCTGTCCCGGGGGTGCGATGGCTTCCGGGTGGACATGGCCGGTTCCCTGGTGAAAAATGACCCGGACAGTAAGGAGACCATCAAGCTGTGGCAGCAGGTGCGCCGGTTCATGGACGAAAAATACCCCGACGCGGTGATGCTCTCCGAGTGGGGCGAGCCGGACAAGTCGCTGATGGGCGGGTTCCACATGGACTTTCTGCTGCATTTCGGGACTTCCCATTACATGGATCTGTTCCGGTGCGAGCATCCCTTCTTCAGCCGGGAGGGCAAGGGCAACGCCCGGGCCTTTGCGGATACCTATGAAAAGAACTACCGCCTGACCCGCGGCAAGGGGCTGATGTGCATCCCTTCCGGCAACCACGACATGGAACGTCTGCGCCATTGGCTGGACCCGGAGGAGATGAAAATTGCCTTCACCTTCCTGTTGTCCATGCCCGGGGCCCCCTTCGTCTACTACGGGGACGAGATCGGTATGCGGTATCTGGAGCTGGATTCGGTGGAAGGGGGCTACAACCGCACCGGTTCCCGCAGCCCCATGCAGTGGGACCACGGCAGGAACTACGGGTTCTCCGCCGCCGAAGCGGACCGGCTCTACACCGCCCAGGACAGGACCCCCGACGCCCCCACCGTGGCCGACGGCATGGCCGAAGCCGGGTCCCTGTGGCACACGGTACAGACCTTGTGCGCGGTGCGCAAGGCGCATCCCGCCCTGCAGGCGGACGGCACCATGGAATTCATCTACTGCGAGGCCGACGCCTACCCGCTGGTGTATCTGCGCACCGGCGGCGGGGAGAAGATTCTGGCGGCGGTGAACCCGGCGGCCAGAGCCGTGCGGTGCCCCTGCACCCTTTCCCCCGCCGGGCAGCCGCTGTTCGCTCTGGGCGGCCCGGCAGCGCTGCAAAACGGCGTGCTGACCATGCCCGCCGAAAGCGCTGTATTGCTGCCGGTGGAATAAGGTTGTGTCTTTTTTTGTAAGCCAGAAGGGGATGTATCAATGCTGGATTTTCTGAAAGAGGAGGGCGTGGACCCGGCGGTCATCGAAGGGATTGCCGCCTTCCGCGCCGCACATCCCGTGCCTGAAGAGATGGCCCGACGGGTTCCCGAACCCCGGTACCGGTATTACGGCCGGGAGGTGTGGAACCAGGCCGCCACCGTCCTGCTGTGCGGGGAGAATCTGCTGCTGGCCGGGCCCAAGTCCACCGGCAAGAACGTGCTGGCCGAAAACCTGGCCTGGGCGTTCGGGCGGCCTTGCTGGGACGTTTCCTTCCACATCAATATGGATGCCTCCTACCTCATCGGGTCGGACACCTTCAACGGGGAAAAGGTGGTGTTTCAGCCGGGGCCCATCTGGCAGTGTGCGTGCCACGGCGGGTTCGGGGTGCTGGACGAGATCAACATGGCCAAGAATGAAGCTCTGGCCGTGCTGCACGCCACCCTGGACTACCGCCGCCGCATCGATGTGCCGGGCTATGACCTGATCGAGGTGGACCCGGCCGCCCGCTTCATCGCCACCATGAACCACGGCTATGCCGGCACCCGGGAACTGAACGAAGCCCTGGTTTCCCGGTTTGCGGTGCTGGACCTGCCGCTGATCTCCCAGGAGGACCTGAACAAGCTGCTGCGCCACCATTTCCCGCAGATCAGCCCCCGGTACGCCGGGCAGTTTGCCCAGCTGTTCTATGACCTGAACAAGAAGGCGGACAGCGCCGAGATCTCGGCCCGGGCGGTGGACCTGCGGGGCCTTCTGGACGCGCTGCGCCTGATGGAGCACGGGCTGGACGCCGCCGCGGCGCTGGATCTGTGCATCACCAACAAGACCTTTGACCCCTACGAACAGACCCTGATCCGGGATGTGATCGCCGCCCGCATCCCCCGGACCCTGGACCGGGCCAGGGTCTTTCCGGGGTAAGGGGTATGCTGCGGCGCGAATACAGCCCGGAACAGCGCCGGGCGCTGAACCTGATCTGGGCCGCCGCCGGGCGGTACGACCTGGACCCGCCCTTCATGGCCTTTACCCCCGACGGACAGCCGGATTTTTACTTCAACTGTGTGGTGGGCCTGACAGCCAAGTGGCTGGACCCGGACCGGCTGGAGGGATTTTTCGGCCGGTACGCGGGCAGTCCCCGGCGGGAGATGTTCGACGAGCTGGTCTGGCTGGGGCTGGAAAACTGCGTGTACGAGAAGGAGCTGCCCCAGCGGCCCATCCTGGCCGATCTGCGGCGGGACTATGCCCGGAACTTTTTTGCGGGGCAGAAATCCATGTCCCGCCAGCAGTGGATGGCCAAGAGCAACCGGGTGTTTGAACAGCAGGAAGCCCGCTGGGCGCCTCTGGCCGGACGCCGCGGTCCCCTGCTGACGCCCCGGGGCCGGGAGCTGGCCGAAGCTCTGGCCCTGCCCGGCACCCTGGACACCGACGGGGTACTTGCCGCCCTGGAAGAGATGCTGGAGCGCTTTTTCGGGTTTACCGGCAGCGAGGCGGACCGGGGCCCCCGGACGCTGCATCTGCGGGGGGTGTGGGCCGCCCTGCTGACCAAGCTTCTGCCCACCGAGATCCGCCACACCGACCAGCTGGTGCTTCGGCGCAGTTCCCAGCTGCGGGAGGCAAACGCCAAACCGGCGGGCAAGGCCCTGCTGGCCCACCATTTTTCTGTCCGGCAAGGCGAAAAAGACCGGGCCTACATCGAAACCTGCTTTGGCCGCTCGGTGTATAACGACCATGACCTGGCCGCCCTGGAGCAGGAGCTGTGCACCGGCAATCACCGGGACTGTCACCTGTGGATTACCCGGGGCGAGCCCTCCCCCACCCGACCGCCGGATGCCGAATCCGGAAAGCTGGCCCGGGACGCCGCCCGGCAGCGGCAGCGCAACCTGGAATTTTACGCCAAAAACAGCCAGCTCTACGCCGGCAGCATCCGCCGGCTGAGCGAACAGCTGGAGGATGCCCTGCACTCCTACAGCCAGCCCCAGCCGGTGCGGGCCCGGGCCGGGAGGCTGGACAGCCGCCGGGTGTGGCGGGCGCCCTGCCTGCGGGACCCGGCGATTTTTCTGCGCCGGACCGACGATATACAGCCTGATCTTTCGGTGGACCTGCTGCTGGACGCCTCCGCCTCCCGGCTGAACAGCCAGGAGACCATCGCCGCCCAGGGGTACATCCTGGGGGAGAGTCTGCGCCGCTGCGGGGTGCCGGTGCAGATCTACACCTTCCGCAGCCTGCGGGGATATACGGTGCTGCAGCTGCTGAAGGGCTACAAGGACCCGGGCTGCCGGTCCGTCTTCGGCTACTTTGCCGCCGGGTGGAACCGGGATGGGCTGGCCCTGCGCACCGTGGGCCGGCTGGCGGACGCCCGCTGTCCCCACCGGCTGGTGCTGATTCTCACCGACGCCAGCCCCAACGACAGCCAGCGGATTCCCCCTGCCGGCACCCTGCCGGTCAGCCGGGACTACGGCGACGAGGCCGCCGTGGCCGACACCGCCGCCGAGGTGAAGGCCCTGCGCAGGCAGGGGTTCCGGGTGGGGGCCGTCTTCTTCGGTCTGAACCGGGACGTGCCCGCCTTGAAAACCATCTACGGCAACGAGTTTGTGCGTATCGGCAGTATTGACCGGCTGGCGGGGGCGGTGGGGTCCCTTTTGCAGCGGATGCTGCGGGAGATGGACTGACAAGGACAAAAAAAGCGCTTCCCGGAATCTTCCGGAAAGCGCTTTTTCACTGTTTATGATTTTCCTGGTACAGCTCAGTCCAGCGGCTTCATGGTGGGGAAGAGCAGCACATCGCGGATGGAGGCGGAGTCGGTGAGCAGCATGACCAGACGATCCACACCGAAGCCCAGGCCGCCCGTGGGGGGCAGGCCGTATTCCAGGGCGGTGACGTAGTCGTAGTCCACCTGGGCCTTGCTGGTGGGTTCCAGCTTCTTGCGCTCGGCCACCTGGCGTTCAAAACGGCCCTTCTGGTCGATGGGGTCGTTCAGCTCGCTGAAGGCGTTGCCGAACTCGGTGCAGTTGATGAAGTACTCGAACCGCTCGGTGAAGGCCGGGTCGTTGGGCTTGCGCTTGGCCAGGGGGCTGATCTCCACGGGGTAGTCATAGATGAAGGTGGGCTGGACCAGGTTGCCCTCCACAAAGGCGTCGAAGAACTCGGCCAGGATGGCGCCCTTGGTGGGCACTTCGGGCAGTTCCACGTGGTGCTCCTTGGCCAGGGCGATGGCTTCCTCGTCCGAAGCCACGGTGGTGAAGTCCACGCCGGAATACTTCTTGACCGCTTCCAGCATGGTCAGGCGCTCCCAGTGGGACAGGTCGATCTGCTTGCCCTGGTACTCGATCTGCAAGGTGCCGCAGACCTTCTGGGCCACCGTCTTCATCATCTCTTCCACCAGGTCCATCATGCCGTGGTAGTCGGTGTAGGCCTGGTACAGCTCGATGGTGGTGAACTCGGGGTTGTGCTTGGGGTCCATGCCCTCGTTGCGGAAGATGCGGCCCACTTCGTACACGCGGTCCATGCCGCCCACCACCAGGCGCTTGAGGTACAGCTCGGTCTCGATGCGCAGCACCATGTCCATATCCAGGGTGTTGTGGTGGGTGAGGAAGGGACGGGCGGAAGCGCCGATCTCAAAGGGGGTCAGGATGGGGGTTTCCACTTCCAGGAATCCCTTGTTGTCCAGGAAGGCGCGCAGTTCCCGCAGGATCTGGCTGCGGCGCACGAAGGTCTGCTTGACATCCGGGTTGACGATCAGGTCCACATACCGCTGGCGGTAGCGGGCTTCCCGGTCGGTCAGGCCGTGGAACTTCTCGGGCAGGGGCAGCAGGCTCTTGGACAGCAGGGTCAGCTCGCTGATGCGCACGCTGAGTTCGCCCATGCGGGTGCGGAACACTTCGCCCTTGCAGCCCACAATATCGCCCACATCCAGCTTTTTGAAGGCGGCGTAGGGTTCATCGCCCAGCACGTCCCGCTTGGCGAAGATCTGGATGTCCCCCTTGGCGTCCCGCAGATGGGCAAAGCTGGCCTTGCCCATCACGCGTTTGGACATCAGACGCCCGGCCAGGGTGACCACCTTGCCGGTTTCGCTCTCGGCGGGCAGGTCTTTGAATTCGGCCTGCAGATCGGCGGAGAAAGCGTCCTGGGGATACTTGGTGATGGTGAACGGGTCATGCCCGGCAGCCTGCAGGTCCGCCAGCTTCTGGCGACGCACAGCCTGCTCGGTGGCGGCGTTGACGGGGGTGTTCTGCATGAGAAGATTCCTCTTTTCCTGTAAATAAAGCAGCGCCGACCGGGTCGGCCCCGCCCGGCGCTGTTTGCGTTTGACTTACTTGCTGCGGCTGACAGCCAGGATCTTATAGTCGATCACGCTGCCGTTGGGCAGGGTGACGGCCACCACATCCCCGGCCTTGTGGCCGATGAGGGCGGCGCCCACCGGGCTTTCGTCGCTGATGCGGTTCAGGTCCATGTCGGCTTCGGTGGAACCGGTGATGTCGTATTCCTCGGCATCCTCCTCATCGTCGCCCTCGGCCAAGATCTTGACCTTCATGCCGATGGAGACGGTGTCGTGGGACAGCTCGTTGTCGTCGATGATGCGGGCAACCTTCAGGGTCGCTTCCAGATCGGCGATGCGGGCTTCCACAATGGCCTGCTCTTCCTTGGCGGCGTCGTACTCGGCATTTTCCGACAAGTCGCCGTAACCGCGGGCCACCTTGATCTTGTCCGCAACTTCCTTACGTTTGACGGTGCGCAGGGTGTCCAGGTCCTGCTCCAGCTTCTGATATCCCTCGCGGGTAACAACAACCTCTTTGGCCATTTCGGATAGCTCCTTACTCTAACAGTAAAAGTTGTGCGGCCCAGCAGGGGCCGCACCAGTTGTAATATTATATCCAAAAATTGTGTCGCTGTCAAGCGTTTTCCGGGCTTTGCAGGCTCACTTTTCCAGCTGCAGCAGGCCCACCTTGCGGTACACCTTGGACACGGTGCGGTTGGCCAGACGGGCGGCTCGCTCGGCGCCGTCCTTGAGCACCCCGTCCACATAGGCCTTGTCCGCCTGGATGCGCTGCAGCTCCTCCTGCACCGGGCAGATGGCGTCGGCGGTGGTTTCGGCCACGGCCATCTTGAAGTCGCCGTAGCCCTTGCCCGCAAACTCGGCCTCGATCTCCGGCATGGTCTTGCCGGTGAAGGCGGCGTAGATGGTCATCAGGTTGGACACGCCCGGCTTGTTGGCCGTATCGAAATGCACCACACCGTCGGAGTCGGTGACCGCCCGCTTGAACTTGCGCACGATGGTGTCCTTGTCGTCGGTCATGAGGATGAAGCTGTTCACGTTGGGGTCGGACTTGCTCATCTTCTTGGTGGGTTCGGACAGGGACATGACCTTGGCGCCGGCGGCGGGAACGTAGCCTTCGGGCAGGACAAAGGTTTCGCCGTAGATGTTGTTAAACCGGCCGGCAATGTCCCGGGCCAGCTCCAGGTGCTGGGTCTGGTCCTGCCCCACCGGCACCAGGTCGGCGTTGTAGATCAGGATATCCGAGGCCATCAGCACCGGATAGGTGAACAGGCCGCCGTTGACGTTGTCGGGGTGTTTGGCGCTCTTGTCCTTGAACTGGGTCATGCGGGACAGTTCGCCGAACTGGGTGTTGCAGGCCAGGATCCAGCTCAGCTCGCAGTGGGCGGGCACATGGCTCTGCACAAACAGGATGTGTTCCTTGGGGTCGATGCCCACGGCCAGCAGCAGGGCGGTCAGGGCCCGGCTGTTGCGGCGCAGGTCGGCGGGGACCTGGCGCACGGTCAACGCGTGCAGGTCGGCCACCATATACAGGCAGTCATAGCTGTTCTGCAGCAGCGCCCAGTTGCGCAGGGCCCCCAGATAGTTGCCCAGGGTGGGGGTGCCGGTGGGCTGGATGCCGGAAAGGATACGCTTGCGTTTGAGAAGTTCGGACATGATGTTTCAGCTCCTTTGATGTCGGCGGAGGGGAACAAAAAGGCCCGCCCCCGCACAGAAGTGGTTTCTGTGCAAGGGCAGGCCTGTGATTTTGCCTGTGGTGCCACCTTGCTTGCCGCGCCGTTTTCCGGCCGCGGCCTCTTAACGGGGCGCTGTTCTGCGTCCCTGCCCGATAACGGGGGCTGCCGGCGGGCGGATACTGCCCCGCAAAAGCAGGGGTTCCCCGCCGCCCTCGGCGATCCATTTGTCCGTGCAGCCTTCCGCCCCGTTTCCAGCTTCGGGGGCTCTCTGTGGGCGCCGCCACGGTTTTACTTTCGCCTCGTCGGTTTATTCCCCTACATTATAGCCAGCCCGTTCCCGGGTGTCAAGCGGGGTTTTCCAGTGCCGCCAACAGCGCGGTGCGGGCCGTATCGGCATCCTTCAAAGGGTCCTGGCCGGTCAGGTAGGTCAGGGCGTCGTTCCACTCCGTTTGCGGGGCATCGCCGGGGGCGATGCCCCGCACCAGTCCGGCCAGCCTTTCCCTGCCCGCGGGGTCCAGGTATTTCAGGTCGGACAGATACTCACAGCCCATCTGCCGGGCCAGGGTTTCCAGCAGCGCAAAAGAATTTTTTTCCACCATAGCCGTCTCCTTTGGGGATAACAAGGTCGAATGCCACCAGTATACATCAGTTTATGTTAAAATGTAAACATTTTTTAGTCATATTTTTCCATGTTTTGCGCGTGGATAATGGTATATAAGGTGGTGGAAAATTATGGAAACCTTAAAAATCTCCAAAAAGACAGAGCCGGTCATGTTCACCATCCGGGTGGACAAATCCATCGTGGATTTTTACGACGACCTGGCCAAAAAGACCAACCGTTCCCGCAACGAGCTCATCGGCCTGGCGCTGGACTTTGCCAAGGACAAGATCCAGATCGACCCGGAGGAGTAAAATGTCCTTCTTTGGTTGACAAACCCTCCCCCGGCCGCTAAACTGAGGGATAGACAACAGTTTTTTACAGGGGGAAGTTAGTTTATGGCCAACACCGTACGCACCCGCTTTGCGCCGTCCCCCACGGGCTATATGCACGTGGGCAACCTGCGCACCGCGCTGTACACTTATCTGCAGGCCCGCCACAACGGCGGCACCTTTATCCTGCGCATTGAGGACACCGACCAGGGCCGCCTGGTGGAAGGTGCCACCGACATCATCTACAACACTCTGAAGGCCACCGGCCTGACCTGGGACGAAGGCCCGGACATCGGCGGCCCGGTGGGCCCCTATGTGCAGAGCCAGCGCATGGGCATGTTCAAGCAGTACGCCGAAGAGCTGGTGCGCAAGGGCGAAGCTTACTACTGCTTCTGCACCAACGAGCGGCTGGAGGCCATGCACGAAAGCCAGAAGGCCGCCGGCGAGATGACCCACTACGACGGGCACTGCCGCAACCTGTCCCAGGAGGAAGTAGAAGCCAAGCTGGCCGCCGGGGAACCCTATGTCATCCGGCAGAAGATCCCCACCGAGGGCAAGACCGCCTTTGACGACCTGGTCTTCGGGCACATCGAGGTGGACAACAGCGAGCTGGACGACCAGATCCTGCTGAAGAGCGACGGCATGCCCACCTACAACTTTGCCAACGTGGTGGACGACCATCTCATGGGCATCACCCATGTCATCCGCGGCAGCGAGTATCTGTCCAGCACCCCCAAGTACAACCTTCTGTACAAGGCCTTCGGCTGGGAGATTCCCACCTACATCCACTGCCCGCCGGTGATGAAGGACGCCCAGCACAAGCTGTCCAAGCGCAACGGCGACGCCAGCTACCAGGACCTGGTGGCCAAGGGCTATCTGCCCGCGGCGGTGCTGAACTATCTGCTGCTGCTGGGCTGGGCCCCCGAGGGCGAACAGGAGATCTTCAACCTGGACGAGATGATCCGCATCTGGGACCCCACCCGCATTTCCAAGTCCCCGGCCATCTTTGACCCGCTGAAGCTGCGGGCCATCAACGCCGCCTACATCCGGGCCCTGCCGGCCGAGGAATTCCGCCGTCTGGCCGACCCCTTCATCGACCAGGCCGTGCACCGGGACATTGACCGGGATCTGCTGTGCGCCAACCTGCAGCCCCGGTGCGAGGTGCTGGAGGACATTCCGCCCCAGCTGGACTTCTTTGACGCGGTGCTGCCCTTTGACGCCGAGCTCTACCGCAACAAGAAGCAGAAGACCACCCCGGAATCCGCCAAGGAAGCCCTGGAGGCCCTGCTGCCGGTGCTGGAAAACGAAACCGACTGGAACCGGGACGCCATCTTCGAGGTCTGCCGCAGCAAGGCCGAGGCGATGGAGAAGAAGAACGGCTGGCTGCTGTATCCTTTGGGCATCGCCCTTTCGGGCAAATCCCGCACCCCGGGCGGCGGCACCGATCTGGCCGCCATGCTGGGCAAGGAGGAAACCCTGGCCCGTCTTCGCGCCGCTCTGGCCGCGCTGTGACGGCTGCGCCAAAATGAAATAAACGGAAAAACCGCCGCAGGAAGTTCCTGCGGCGGTTTTGTTTTGCTTATGTTCCGAAAGGCTTACTCGGCTTTGGTCTTGTAGCCGTCGGGGTTATGGCTCTGCCAGTTCCAGCTGTCGCGGCACATCTCCTCGATGCCGTACTGGGCCTCCCAGCCCAGTTCCCGCTTGGCCTTGCTGGGATCGCACCAGCATTCGGCGATGTCGCCGGGGCGGCGGGGATCGATGACGTAGGGCAGGTCCTTGCCGCAGGCCTTGCTGAACGCCTTGATCACGTCCAGCACGCTGTAGCCGTGGCCGGTGCCCAGGTTGCAGATGAACAGGCCGGGCTTTTCCTGCAGCTTATGTACCGCCGCCACATGGCCGCGGGCCAGATCCACCACGTGGATGTAGTCACGCACGCCGGTGCCGTCCGGGGTGGGATAGTCATTGCCGTAGACATGGACTTTCTCCAGCTTGCCCACGGCCACCTTGGCGATGTAGGGCACCAGGTTGTTGGGAATGCCGTTGGGGTCTTCGCCGATGAGGCCGGAGGGATGGGCGCCGATGGGGTTGAAGTAGCGCAGCAGGGCCACGTTCAACTCGGGGTCCGCCTTGCAGCAGTCGGTGAGGATGCGCTCGGTGAAGACCTTGGTGGTGCCGTAGGGGTTGGTGGTGGCACCGGTGGGGAAATCTTCCCGGATGGGCACGCTGGCGGGGTCGCCGTAGACGGTGGCCGAGGAGGAGAAGATGATATTGTGGCAGCCGTAGTGGCGCATCACGTCCAGGATGGTCAGGGTGCAGCCCAGGTTGTTGGAGTAATACTCAATGGGCTTGGAGACGCTCTCCCCCACCGCCTTGTAGGCAGCGAACTGGATGACACATTCGATGCCGGGGTTCTCCCGGAAGATGGCATCCACAGCGTCATGGTCGGTCATGTCTGCCTCAATGAAGCGGAAATCCTTGCCGGTGATTTGTTTGACGCGGGCAAGCGCTTCGGGGCTGGCGTTGTAGAGGTTGTCCGCCACCACGATGTCGTACCCGGCATTCAGGAGTTCGACGCAGGTATGGCTGCCGATGTAGCCGGCGCCGCCACTGACCAGAATGGACATAATGAACGCTCCTTTACAATTTTTATAAATTTGTTGCAAGCGGTCTTACACGGTCCGCTTTCTTGCCTTTATTTTATACTGAACCGTCCATATTTTAGAATAGACGTTTCAGCATTCGCCATGCCTATTTGTTGCACAGATGCAAAGGCTGCGGGTCCTTGCGGTAGGCGGTGGGGGTCTGGCCGGTCATGGCCCGGAACCGCTGGGAAAAATAAGAAACCGAGGAGTATCCCAGCATGCGGGCCACCTCGCCGGGGGTGTAGCCCTGGGCCAGCAGGGTGCCGGCCCGCTCCACCTTGAGGCAGGCGTAATACCCGTGGGGGGAAAGGCCGGTCCTGGCCCGGAACGCCTGCTGCAATGCCACACGGCCGCAGCCCAGCGCATGGCAGATCTGAGCCAGGTCGGGTTCCTCGTCCATATGTTCGGAAAAATACAGCCGGGCCGCATCCACCAGGGCACGCTGGTTCTGCTCCGCCAGGGTGCGGGGAGACAGCTTGCGGCCGCCCCGGCGCAGCCGCCGGGCGGTGAGCCAGAGGAACTGTTCCAGGTACAGCTGCAGCAGCCGGGGCGCGCCGAAAGGCGGATCCGGCCGGGGGGTGGGTTCCCGCCCCGGTTCGGAGCGCAGCCAGGTTTCCCGCACCGTATCAGCCAGCAGGCGCAGCACGTTTTTTTCCACCGCATTCACCCGGATGAGCCGGTTGCGGAAGATATCCAGCGTGGTGCCGGAAGCCCGGAAAGCCACCCGCAGCACTTCGGGGGGCACTTCCCCCGCGGCCCGCATGGACCAGGTTTCCTCCGGCTGGTGGATCATGGCCCGCCCCGCCCGCAGCAGGATGGGGCGGCCGTCGGTGATCTCCTCGATGACGCCGTCCATCACATACACCAGCTGCCACACTTCGCACAGGCGGGTGGGCAGGGTATCCCCCACACGCCATTCGGCGGCGGTGGCCGCCTGTATCCCCTGCAATTGCAGGGTGGGACTTTCTTTGACGGCTGTCGCTGTGGGCACAGCCATGGGCGTTGCCTCCTTTTTACGCAGCCACCGCCCCGTCGTCAAAACGGTCGGTGGCGGTTCCCTCGTCCAGGCGGAAGGTGCCGGGCGGGTCCATGGTGACCAGGGGGAACCGTTCCATCCCCGGGAAGGAATCCGCCAGCCCCAGCCGGTAGGCGGTCAGGGGGCTGATCTCCTTGTGGATGACCTCGTATTCCAGCGACCCGTCGGTGGCGTAGGTGTCATGCATGATCTCGTCCGGCCAGTTCCGGGCCACATAGTCCACCAGTTCCCGGCTGACAAACAGATCATTGCTGCCGTTGTACAGGTCCGGCGCGCCGAACAGATGCAAAATTTCGTGGGCATAGACCGCCGGGCCGTCAAAGGTGCCGGGTTCAAAGAAGACGTTGTCCTTGTACAGGCAGCAGTACTCGTTGAAGTAGTAGCCCCCGTCTTCCAGGTAATGGACCATGGTGAAGGAGCACCCCGCCACCGGCAGAAACACCAGGAACCCGATGTTGGTGGTGCCGTAGGTTTCGGCCAGGTCGGCGGTGTTCAGTTCCCCGCACACCTTGTCCATATCCTCGTAGAAGGCCTGGCCTTCGTCCGACTCCTCCCCGCCCACAAAGCCGGGTTGATAGTCCAGGACGGTCATCAGGTCTTCCCCGTAATAGAGGGTGGGGGCGGCGTTGTAGGCCGCTGCCTGCTGGGTGATCCAGTCCACCGCCACCTCCAGATTCTGCTGGCTGCGGGCGATTTCCTCCTCGCTCCAGCCGGGGCCGTCGGGCTGCTG
>PPYE01432459.1_pt1 | contig 72851 bp, 103 predicted proteins | sample 1559881 | NCBI WGS metagenome assembly PPYE01 (sample SAMN08240022, study PRJNA423297) | Human gut metagenome, whole genome shotgun sequencing project. | reverse complement strand
TTTTGTCTTTTTGAAACATGGCTGAAAGTATATCTTTCAATATTGTTTTTATCTTGACATATCACCGCTGGACTTTTCTTCCATGAAAAAAAGCAGCCTGCTGGAAAACAACTGGACTTATGTTTTACCTGCACGCTGCTTTATTTCGTCATTGATTTACTTTTACTCTGCTTTCAGCATACCACAAAAAACAGAGGGACGTAAGGATTTTTTTAATATTTTTCGATGTCGATGATTTCCGCTTCATAGGGATGTTTCAATGCTTTCTGGCACAAAAAGCCGAAGGTGTTTGTGGTGTCACTAAGATAGAAACGACGCACACCTTCTTCCTCGTTTTCGTTGAGCTGGTCACGCTCTGCCAGAAATTCCTTCACCTGTCTTGCGGTGGCTTTTGCCGGGTCTACCAGTTTCACCGCATCCCCTACGGTGGTACCAATGCACCGCTTCAAAAGAGGATAATGGGTACAGCCCAGCACCAGAGAGTCGATGCCCTTTGCCAAAAGTTCCTGCAAATAGCTTTGGGCTGTCAGGCGGGAAACCTCGTTATCTGTCCAGCCTTCTTCCGCCAAAGGCACGAAAAGGGGGCAGGCCTTGGAAAAGACCTGAATGTCAGGATTTTCTTCCCGAATCATGGTTTCATAAGCGCCGGAACGCACCGTTGCCGCTGTGCCGATGATGCCTACCTTATGGTTTTTGGTAGCACGGACTGCCGCTTCCACGCCGGGCACAACCACGCCGAAAATGGGGGTGTCTGTTGCCGCACGCATGGCATCCAGACTGTTGGAGCTGGCGGTATTGCATGCCACGATAATGGCTTTTACGTCTTTTGTTTCGAGAAAACGCACATTCTGCAAAGAAAATTTGGTTACGGCTTCTTTGGATTTGCTGCCGTAAGGCACCCTTGCCGTATCCCCGAAGTATACAATATTTTCATGGGGCATGACTTTCATGACCTGTTTGACCACAGTCAAACCGCCTACCCCGGAATCAAATACGCCGATTGGTCTTGTATCCATAAATGTTTTGTCCTTCTTCCTTATCCGTGGATGCCGTTGTCCCGTTCCAAAGCAAGGGCGATCAGGCGATCCATCAGTTCTGTTTTTGACATGCCTTCTTCTTCCCAAAGCATGGGGTACATGCTGATGGAAGTAAAATCTGGCATGGTGTTGAGTTCGTTGAAAAGCACGCGGCCGCTTTTCTCCATAAAGAAGTCTACACGAGCAAGGCCACTTGCGTCAACTGCATGATAGATTTTTTCCGAAATTTTTCGCATCTGCGCCAAGGCTTCCGCCTCCGCCTCCCCAGGGATGATCGTACGGGAAAGGGCATTGTGGTACTTGGCGTCATAGTCATAGAATTCCGCCGTTGTGACGATCTCCCCAATGCCACTGATGTGCTTATCCTCATTCCCCAGAACCGCGCATTCAAACTCACGACCGTCAATGGCTTCTTCCATAATTACTTTTCTATCATATTTTGCGGCATAAAACAAGGCTTTTTCCAGTTCTTCTCTGTTTTTGGCCTTGGAAACCCCCACAGAGGAGCCGGAGTTGGCAGGTTTGACGAAACAGGGATATCCCAGTTTTTTCTCCGCCTGATCCATAACTTTCTCCTTTGTTTCCGCCAGAAACCGCCCGTCACACCAAAAAAATTTTGCCATGGGGATTTTTGCCGCCTTGGCAATGAGCTTTGTATAGACCTTATCCATGGAAACGGCGGAAGAAAGGACACCACAGCCCACATAAGGGATCTGCGCCAATTCCAGCAGCCCCTGTACAGTGCCGTCCTCTCCCCATGCGCCATGAAGGGCAGGAATCACCACATCCACAGGGATTTCCTTATACTTGCCGCCCACCAGTTTCAGCAAGGATTTTCTGGAGGCATCGGGACTCAAGATGGCATCCACGCTGTATGGCTCCCAACGTCCCTCTCGAATGGCATCCACAGAGCCATGACAGATACGCCAGTTCCCTTTCTTTGTAATGCCCACAGGCAGAACATCGTATTTCTCCTCATCCAACGCGGCAATCATATTGGCTGCCGACATGCAGGAAACCTCATGTTCCGAGGACTGTCCGCCAAAAAGCACAACCACGGTTAATTTCTTCATAGGGCCCCCTCTTTTCTTCTGCCTCCCAAAGAGGCTGCAATCCCTATACAGTATATGCGGCAGGGGATTTTTCTGTGCGTAAAAAGGCAGTTCTCCAGGACTTCTTCATAAAGAAACAAAAATAGCCAGAACCCTTGGAATCAAAGGGCCTCTGGCTATCTTCTTTTTATGGAGTTGTAAGAGGAATATTTTCTTTTCAAGACAATCGTCGCAATTCTCTTGTTTCGTTCTATTATGCCGGTAATGTCACATGGAAACAGGTGCCTTTGCCTTCTTCGCTTTCCACTGTGATTTCTCCCTGCATTTTTTCCACTGCCGTTTTCACAATGGACAAACCCAGACCATTCCCGGCAATTTCCTTATTTCTAGAAGGGTCTGCCCGATAAAAGCAGGTGAAGATATGAGGCAGATGTTCCGGCGAAATGCCGATGCCGGTATCCGCCACTTCCAGATGGAGTTGATTCTCTTTTATTTCCGCCGTCAAACGGATGCTGCCGCCCTGTCGGTTATACTTTACGGCATTGGACAGCAGATTTTCCAGCAAAAACCGCATCAGGACAGGATGGGTATACCATGTATCCTGCTGCATCTGCTGCCAAACCACCAAGTCTTTTTTCTGAATCTGTCCTGCGTATTTCTGAAAAATCTCCTCTGTCATTTTCTTCAGAGAAATTTCTTCTTTGGCTTCCTCCTTCGGATTGCTGATGACAAGGAGTTCCTCTACCATTTGAGAAAGCTGTTCTGTGGTCTCCAGACAAAGCTCCAGCGTTTCCTCATATTCCTCCGCAGAGGGTTTTTCTTCCAGATGGAGGACTTGAATGGCAGACTTTATCACCGCCAGAGGGGTCTTCAGCTCATGGGCAGCATTGGCAGCAAAATGTTTTTGTGCCTGAAAGGAATCCTGGAGCCGCTCCATAAGATGGCGGAAGGATTCGGAAACCTGACCGATTTCATCATGGGTATCCGGCTCCGTCATGGCGCAATTCCAGTTGTTTTCGTCCATCTGCGCCATTTTAGCACTGAGTTTTGTCAAAGGCCGCAAGGCTCTGCCTGCCACAAAATACGTCAGCAGGATGCCCACAACATCTACAAACAGAAACGCCAGCAAAATCTCCTGACGAAAGCCCGAATTGGCTTCCTGCAATGTGGAAATGGCAACAGCCGCTGGCTCTGTGGACACCGCCTGCATTTCCAAAGGCACTTCCTGCCATCTCTGTATCGTCTGTGCCTCTGTCCCTTCCGCAGATGGCTTTATTGCGGACATTTCCACTTTCAGTGCCATAGTCGCCTGGGTGAAATACTTACTGCCCACCGCTATGGACGCTGTAACCCACCAGCACGCCATTGAGCAACAGAAGCAACAGACTCACCAGAAGGGTGATTCGCAGCCGCAGAGAAATACCCTTATTTTTCCGTATGTTCTGCATAACGGTATCCTTTTCCCCGTTCATTCTGAATCACCTCCGGCAAACCCAATTTCTTTTTCAATGAATGGATATGATATTTCAGCGTATTGGAAAACAAGTCTGCTTCTCTGTCCCAAACATGCTCCAGCAATTCTTCCGCTGACACGAAACGTGTCCGGTTCTGCACCAGATATTCCAAAATGCCGTATTCCTTATGGGTCAGGGCAATTTCTTCCCCATCCACCAAAACGGTTTTGGCAGAAAAATCGATTTTCAGCCTGCCGTCCTCCAACTGGCTTTCCCGCTGGACAAACTCCCACCGCAGCAGATTGCGGATACGGGCTGCCAATTCCAAAAAATCAAAGGGTTTTTCCAGATAGTCATTGGTGCCCAGATCCAGCCCGGCGATTTTATCCTCCACCTGATTTTTCGCTGACAGAATCAGCACTTTCACCTGTCTGTCCTGCTGCCGAATCTGCCGTAGCACTTCCCAGCCGTCGATTTTTGGCAAGTTCAGATCCAGTACCACCAGATCATACCCGTAAACAGAAAACAGTTCCAGTGCTTCCTCGCCGTCAAAAGCCTGATCCACCGCGTAAGAAAGTTTTTTCAGACCTTTTGCCAACACCTGTGACAGTTTTCTTTCATCTTCCACCAATAACAATCTCATACTTCTCTCGTCTCCTTTGATTTTCCTTTTTCAGAGGAAAAAGCAGTACGAAACGGTTCGTACTGCTGCTTTCATATGTTTTATTTTACAATGGTCATATCCAAAGCTTCTAAAATGACTTTTTCCAGCTTTTCCATGGGTACTGTATCGTTTTCGCCAGTTACTTTCTGCGCTTCCTGCGCTGCTACCACCGCAACTGCCACAGTTCCTTCCATATCGTCTGTCAGCTTCATTTCATCCACTTCCACGGATGTTGCTTCCACGGCAGGTGTGCAAGCTACCGCAGCTTCTCCTTCCGCTGCAAAAGCAGCTGTTGTGCCGCTCAGCGCCATCATTGCCATTGCCAGTGTTGTTACCATCATTCTTGTTCTTTTCATCTCAAAAACCTCCTTGATACATTTGCTTTGTTTTTCGGTACCGCAAGGAGAGTATAGCAAAGGCTTCGTTAGATGACGGTTAGATTTTTTCATTATTTTATATTTTTTTATAAAAACTTTCCACACAAAAGAGAAAGCACAAAATCTCTTGCAAGGGAAAGATTTTGTGCTTCAATTCTCTCATATCACATAACAGATGGGTTGTTTTTTGGAAATCATTCCCCTTTGAGCAGATGGGAAATGGATTTGTACAGTACAAATGTGATGGCGCAGTTCAGACCTGCTTTAATCAGGTTGAAAGGAATGATAGCGGGCAGCAGCATGGGGATTACTTCTTCCATGGATGTGCCCAAGAAAATAGGTGTCAGTACCAGGTTCATCAGTACCATTGCGCCTGTCATAACCAGCGCGCCTACGATGAGGGCGATGGCTGCTGTTTTTCTTGTTTTATTTCTGCGGTAGATGTTGCCTGCGATCAGTACACAGCTGCCAGTAGCGAAGATGTGCATGATGATGCCGATGGGGCCGCCGCTTGCCGCGCTGACAGTCATACCCTGAATGATGGATACCACTACGGTCAGCAGGAAACCAGCCACAGGGCCGAAGGCAAATGTACCAATGAGAATGGGTACGTCCGCAGGATCATATTCCAGGAACGGTGCCGCGGGGATGATGGGGAAATGTACCGTTGCCACCAGAATCAGAGAGATGGCACCCAGCATACCCAGGGCTGTCAGTTTTCTGACGTTCTGTTTTCTTTTTACTGCTGTTGATTTTACGACGTTTTCCATGATGTTCTTCCTCCATTTTTTGTTTAGACTTTTCAGGCTTCCGCCAATCTTTGTGACGAACTTTTTCTCTTTTGGCAAAAGAAAAAGCCTGAAAATCTTCAGGCTAAACAAGCAAAATAAAGGTCGGGCTTTTTCGCAACCGCGCGAAAAAACACCAAACTTTTATTCTTCTCCCATCCAGACTATACTGTCGGTTTCGGAATCGCACCGAATCCTGCGCCAAAGCGCTCGCAGACTTTACTGCCGATCGGGAATTTCACCCTGCCCTGAAGAATTTCATATTTCATTTACAAGTTCATTATATCAGCTGTGAAAAAACTGTCAAGATTTTTTCTGAGAAAATACTATCAAAAAAATAGGCTTTACTTTATGCAAAACAACAGTTTTTTGCAGCCCATTCTGCATTTTGGAAAAAAAGCCCATGGCAGTCCATGGGCTTAGAAAATACTCAGTCTTTCTGTGCTGCGGTATTGGCAGGGGTTTCAGCCGCAGGCGCTTTTACGGCTGACGGATCTACCGCAAACAGTTTGATAGCTGTTTTCGGATCAGCGCTCTTGTAGTACACTGCCACCAGGCTGCCCGGTTCCAGACTGCCCGCCCGTGTCATATCCGCCTGATCTTTGGTGAAGATCCGCAGTGTGCCGTCTTCCAGACGCATCACCAGATTATACTGTGCCGCTTCCACAACGGTGCCGGTAATCTGTTCCACGCCTTCCGCTGTCAGGTCTGTGAAAACAAGCTGTCCTGCCTTTGTCTGCATGGCCACAGAGAAGAAAGCGGAAAATAGATCCGCAGGCACATACTGCACGCCCTCCAGCAGTTCCGGCGCACAGCCGATGCTCTTTGTTTCGCCTTCTACCAGATACGCGTCCTTGCCGGAGGCAAAACCAACGGTGGTTGTGCCGTCAGAAAGGTTAACGGAACGTGTCTGTTTATCCCACGCCACTGTATAGCCCAGAATATCCCCTACTTCTCGTACAGGCACCAATTTTGTGCCCCATTCATCTGCGTACAGAGTCTGGGTCACCTCTTTACCCTGCACCATCATGGTACTAGAAATTTTTTCCGCCCCAAAGGCTGTTGTGCCGCAGCCCAATGTCAAAACACCAGCCAGCATATATGCCATCATCCGTTTCATAATCCTCTCTCCTTTCCAGCATGTACTTCCGATCTTTTTCTCAGTATATCAAATAATATGGCACAAAAACATTACATTTCTGTAAAGAATCTTTGACAAAACCATAACAATTATTCCACGCCCCGCATGGTCAGAGAAATGCGTTTGCGCTGCAAATCCACGCTCAATACTTTCACAGTAACGATGTCACCCAGTTTCACCGCTTCTAAGGGATGTTTGATATAGCGGTCGCAGATCTGGGAAATATGTACCAGACCATCCTGATGAACGCCGATGTCCACAAACACACCGAAGTCAATGACATTGCGGACAGTGCCCTTCAGCACCATGCCTTCTTTCAAATCCTCCATGGTCAGTACGTCACTGCGGAGGACAGGAGCAGGGGCTTCATCACGGGGGTCACGGCCAGGTTTTTCCAGTTCCTTGACAATATCCTGCAAAGTAGGCAGACCAATGCCCAGTTTTTCCGCTGTTTCTTCTGTCATGCTGACTTTGTTTGCCAGACCTTTCACCTGACCAGACGCCACATCATCCAGAGAATAACCGCAGAGCTTCAGCAATGCTTCTGCCGCCTTATAGCTTTCGGGATGGACGCCAGTTTTATCCAAAGGCATATCGCTTTCGGCAATGCGCAGGAAACCAGCACACTGTTCAAAGGCTTTGGGCCCCAGTTTGGGAACTTTTTTCAATTCTTTCCGGTTATGGAACAGGCCGTTTTCTTCACGATATGTGAGAATATTTTTCGCAACGGTGTTGTTGATGCCTGCTACATAAGAAAGCAGAGCGGGACTTGCTGTATTCAAGTCAACGCCAACGCTGTTTACACAGTCCTCCACGACACCGCCTAATGTTTCGCCCAGACGTTTCTGGTTCATGTCATGCTGATACTGGCCTACACCAATGGATTTGGGGTCGATTTTTACCAGTTCCGCCAGAGGGTCTTGGATACGTCTGCCAATGGAAACGGCGGAACGCAGGGCAACGTCATAATCAGGGAATTCCTCCGCACCCAGTTTGGAAGCGGAATACACAGAAGCCCCTGCTTCATTGGCAATGATGTAATAAACCTTTTTATCCAGTTTTTTCAGCATTTCCGCCACAAACTGCTCGGATTCTCTGGAAGCGGTGCCGTTGCCGATGGAAATCAGGTCTACGTCATATTTTTTGATAAGAGCTGTCAGTTTCTTTTCTGCTTCAGCTGTCTTGTTCTGAGGAGGTGTGGGATATACCACGGTGGTTTCCAGGGGTTTGCCTGTTTCGTCAATGACAGCAATCTTACAGCCTGTACGATAAGCAGGGTCTAAAGCCAGCACGGTTTTTCCTTTGATGGGCGGCTGTAAGAGCAGCTGTTTCAGGTTTTCCCGGAATACACCCATGGCGGATTCCTCGGCTTTTTCTGTCAAATCATTGCGAATTTCCCGTTCCAGAGAAGGAGCAATGAGGCGTTTATAGCTGTCTGCAATGACTTCCTGCAACAATTCCACCGCAGGGCTGTTTTTGCGGATGAGCTTCCGTTCCAGTTTTTGCAGAAGTCTTTCTTCGTCCCCTTCCAGCTTCACCGTCAGGATGCCTTCTTTTTCCCCACGATTTACTGCAAGGATGCGATGACCTGCGGCTTTTTGCAGGGGTTCGCTGTAATCGTAATACATTTCGTAGACGGTAGGTTCTGTCTGCTCTTTCGCCGCCTTTGTCACCAGCTGCCCAAACTTCATGGTTTCTTCCCGGAGCATTTTCCGCAGGTCAGCATCATCGGAGAACTGTTCCGCCAGAATGTCTTTTGCGCCATTGATGGCATCCGCCACAGATTCCACGCCTTTTTCTGCGTCTACAAAAGCGGCGGCGTATTCTTCCAAAGGCACCAAAAATGCCTGTCCGAAAATATATTCCGCCAGAGGCGCAAGGCCTTTTTCCTTGGCAATGGATGCGCGGGTACGGCGTTTGGGGCGGTAAGGACGATAAATATCCTCGATTTCTGTCTGGGTCATGGCCCCTTCCAGTTTTGCGGAAAGCTCATCGGTCATGGCGCCCTGTTCTGTAATGGCGTTACGCACCATTTCCCGTTTTTCTTCCAGATTTCTGAGAGCTGTAAGCCGTTCCGCCAGCTGACGGATGATCTGGTCATCCAGAGAACCGGTGACTTCTTTTCGGTAACGGGCAATGAAAGGCACGGTATTGCCTTCATCCAGCAGTTTCACGGTGTTTTCCACCTGAGAAGCCTTGATGCCCAGTTCTATCTGTAACTGTTTCAAAATATCCATAGATGTGTTTCCTTTCTCCAAAAAAATATCTCTTTTTCCATTTTAGCATACAAAACAGACGGGTGCCGAAAAAATTTTCTCCCTCCGTTTTACAAAAAATCTGCTTTTCCGCATACAAAACGTCGGGATGAAAATAACCCCCATAAAAATACAACAGCTGGAATCCTTTATATTGCAAGGATTCCAGCCATATTTGTTTTCTGATGAACCAGTGCCTGTATTCTGATGTTTTGCCTTTATTTCGCGCGGTAGTTTTTCCAGATGCAGTCCAGTTTGGATTTGCACAAAGCACCGTCCATGGTCAGCCAATAAGCGTTTTTGCCGTCTACGACTTTCCGTTCCGCATAGCCTCTGCACACCAGATAATCCAGATGGGCAATGGTTTCCCCTACGGCGAACCAACGCTGGGACAGAGGGAATTCCTCCCATGTTTTCCCGCGCATAGACCAGCGCAGGCAAGCAGCGATCTTTGTGGCATGACTGCCGGGGAACTGCTGGATAGCGTCCACCGTTTCTTTCAGTCGTTTCAAGTGGTGCTCCACAATTTCGTCCATACGTTCATAGACATTCATATCATTTTTCCGATGGGCGGGCAGGGCTGTCCGAATGGGAATGTCCCTTGTTTTCACCAGGGAATCCAGATAATTCCCCAGAGAATCCGCTGTGCCTACCCAGCAGGTGATGTTAGGGGTGATGTCAAAAAGGATATGGTCTGCCGTAAAGAGGAGCTGTTCCTCTCTCTGGTAGAGAATCATCTGTCCTGGTGTATGTCCGGGCACCAGAATGCACTGGAATTTCCATTTCCCTACGGTGATTACGTCCCCGTCCTCCAGCTCTTCCACATCAAAAAAGCATTCCGGTTCAAAACCTCTGGCAGGATTGCCGCTGTGCAGGATATTGATCTGTTCCTGTGTAAAGCCTTCGGCAATGAAATTGGCATCGGAAACTTTCCAGACTTCTCCCACCATCAGCCCTTCCAAAACGGCATAATCCACACGGCTCATATACATCTTGCCGGGCTTGTCCTTCATAAGGGTAGGCGCCAGACCAGTATGGTCTGCGTGAAGATGGGTCAAAAACAGGTTTGTCTTTTCCCAGTCCGCGTCCAGTTCTGCCAGCCCTTCCAGAAGGGCATCCAGACACTCTTTCCGATTGAAGCCTGTATCTATAATCAGTGTTTCGCCGCTGTCCTGAACGACATAACAATTCAGGTTTTTCAAGGGGTTGTCCGGCAGAGGCACATCCACCCGATAAACGGCGGGATTTTCATATATCTTTGTCAGCATAGTTGTGTTCCTTTCTCTTTTTCAAACTGCATTTATTATAAAACAAGGGGGCAAGGGCATACAAGGCGGAAATCAGACGGTTTTTCTATGGTATTTCCCATTTGCTTTGAGCAAAATGCAGATTTTTTTCAGGAAACCATTCCCTTAGGGGCATCTTCATAAGAAAACAAAGAAAGCGGAAATCCTTATCATAATAGAGGATTTTCCGCTTTCTTTTATTGAAATTTTCATTGGTATGTTTTCTTCTGAAGACAGCTGTCACAATTCCCCTTAAGAAATCAATAAAACAAAAAACAATGTTTTCTTAAGGGGAAGTTGCTTTGTCTGTCCTGTTTTTTCTATTGGAATTCCATTTTTATTTTTCATAATGTAATATGTACTTGACATTTAGAAAAATATAGTATATAAATAAAGTAAGAGATGAAAATAATGATACAGGAAGGGGGAACATCCTTGAAAAATCTGAAGCTGAAAGCCGCCCGGGCGGCGAAAGACCTTTCTCAAGAGCAATTGGCACAACTGGTAGGCGTCACCCGGCAGACCATCGGCATGATTGAGGCTGGGAAGTACAACCCCACCCTGAACCTGTGCATTGCCATCTGCAAGGCGCTGGGAAAAACACTGGATGAATTATTCTGGAACGAGGAGGAATGAGGTATGATCAAAGACGAACGCATTGAACAGGCGAGAAACAAAATCTGGGCGGAAATGATGCAAATTCTGTATTTTATTGCAATCTTTTCCTTTGTGGTGAAAATCCTGTTCCTGCACCAAAGTTTACAGGACTGCACTTTGGAATACGTGGTTTTGATTCTGACACCCATTTATCAGATGATCCGCGCCAGACAGATGGGCGTTGTGCTGAATGTGGTGGCAAAACCCAATCCCAAACGGCTGGTGGCTTCTTTGGTGGGGGGCATGGTTGCGGTAGGCATCTGCTTTGCCATGCAGACAGAGGCAAAACAGCCTGCGGAAATCTTCACCATGCTGGGCACCTTCGTGGTGGTATTTCTGGTGGTGCAGTTTGGCATGTACCGCATGGGCAAACGCAGACAGGAAAAACTGGAAAAAGAATATGATGATGAGGAATAAAAAAACCGTGGTACTTTGTACCACGGTTTTTCATTCAATCTAATTTCCACCGCCTGCAAAGGCGAATGAGGGACAGGACAAAAATTACAAGGGACAGCCCCAACAGCACTTTCAGCCAAAAGGATTCATTGGGCAAAGAAAACGCCATACCGGGCACAGTCACCGCAAATCCCAGCACTGCCACGACAATGCCATAGCCCACCAGCAAAAGCCCAAAAGCATTCACAGGAATTCCCTTTCGCTTCATGCCCACCAACACATCCACCACCAGACAGGCGCCAAGGCCAAAAGCGGAATCTCCCAAGTTCAGTCCCGCAAAAGGAAAATCCGGTGCGAAAAGCGCCTGCGCCAGACACAGGACAATGACGCCGCTGAACAGGCAGCCGTCTTTCTGGGGACTGCGTTTCCATCGTTTTTCAAATTCCGCTTGCAGGATTTTTTCGTCTTCTGTCATAGAACATCCCCCCTCTGCCTTTCAATCATTTATCTTCTTTTATGATACCACAGGTCTGACAAGTTTTCCTCGGACAAAAAGCTGAAAAACTGGGAGGACCGCAGTCAATCTGCACAACGCCAATTTGCAAGATCATAGAGGGCACCGCATCACTTTTTGCAAAGCACATAAATATAAACTGCCCAACTTTTTATAAATCGTGACTATTTTCTTCTTTTTTCAAGTATAAATATCACTAATTATGATATTTCTATTTTGTTGACTTCCACGATTCTGCTTTTTTCTGCCCGAAATTCCTTTCTTTTCCCCTTCTGCCATGCTATCCTCAACACAAAAGGAGGAGTATGACATGAAACACACAAAACGCTTGCTTGCGCTCTTGACCATCTTTACCCTGCTGTTTTCTTCTGTGGCTTATGCCCATTCCGGCAGAACCGACAGCGCCGGAGGACATCGGGACAACCGGAACGTCAGTGGTCTGGGCTACTACCATTACCACTGCGGCGGCAATCCGCCCCATCTGCATACAGGTGGTGTCTGCCCTTACAACCGGTCTGTTTCTTACAGCAAACCCCAAACCGCAAAACCCCAGACAACAACAGCCAAACCTCAGACAACAGCGGCAAAACCTGCCACTCCCACGGCAAAAGAAGTGTCCACCAAAGTGGTTGTCAATGGTTCCGCCATCACCGACCCTGTTCTCTGGTACAAGAACAATTACTTTGTGCCTGTGAATCAGCTTGCCGGCAAACTTTCCGCAGTGGTTGGCCCTGTCAACGACAAACTGGAACTGCCTGTGACTCAGCAGAAACAGCAACCTGTGGTACAGACTGTACCGGACAGCAAAAGCTGCTATATGGATGCCTATGTGATTTTCATTCCCTACAATGTCAGCGACAGTCATTATCACAAAATGGATTGTTATACTGTCAAACGGAATGGTCTTTCCGGTTATCTTGCCATGGATGAAGGGTTTCTTGAAATCGGAGATTGGGATTTCCTTTCTCCCTGCCCCATCTGCATGAACTGAACGAAAGGCTCTCGAAATTTTCGGGGGCTTTTTGTTTTTCCTCTTATTATTGCCTACCCAAAATCATGGCGGCTACCACCATCACTTCCTATTTCCTCAAAAATATTTATAATCTCCTCTATTTTCTGAAAACATACCTCATCTGTCAGACTTTCATCCTCCAAAACAGCCTTAATTTTACACAACGCCTCATAACATCGCATTTCCAATAATTCTTCCACAGAAAAAGATAATTCTGGAAAATGTATTTCTATTTTCTGTTTTGATAAAATTTCCACCAACATTTCCGTATATAAATCCATTTTTTCACCACCCTTTCAATGTGGACTAATTCTAGTCCCATTATACCATAGGGGTTTCCTAAAATGAAGCAAAAAAAGAACTTGTTTCAGTCCACAAGGAGGTACCCATGGAACCGAAAATCAAACAATCCCCCACCATCCCCATTGGGGAAAACATCCGCCGCATCCGTCTGGAAAAAGGCATGGGGCAAACAGAGCTTGTCCGGCAGATCCAGCTTCTGGGCGTGCCGCTCACCAGAGAATCTCTGGTGAAGATCGAACGGGGCATCCAGCACATCTCCGCTATACAGCTTCGTGCCATTCGGGATGTGCTCCAAACCACCTACGACGCCCTCCTTGCGGAAAAATCCTGAAAAAATGCAAATTTTCCGCCAAAAGTCAATACTAAATTACAAAAAATTATAAAATATTTTCAGTAGGCACGAAAGCAGGGGCGGCGCGGTTGCGTTTGCCCCTGCTTTTTCGCTCTTTCGCCCTCAAAAGGGCGCAGAAGTCCAAGCCGGGGCGATATTTCGGCTTCCGGCTCTCTCTATTCCTGTTCAATTTTACGCCGCCCCGCGTGTGTGCTGTTCAAAAAGCATTTGTGGTGTTTTCCAGCCTAAAATCTTTCGCGGATAGTTCGCAAGCCATTTTTCAACGTCTGCAACCTCCGCCGCCGTCACCGTGTCAAAGTTCGTCCCTTTAGGGAAGAATCTTCTTATGATTCTGTTCATGTTTTCGTTGCTTCCGCGTTCATAGGCGGAATACGGGTGGCAGTAATAAATTTTAGTCCGTGGCTTGCGGGCGCGCTTCGACCGCTCCATTCCTTTGCAGTCCTGAAATTCGCACCCGTTATCAACGGTTATCGTTTTGAAGATATTTCGGAACGCCGCGCCCATGCGACGCTCTTTTCTGTCCAGCGCCCGCACGACACTTTCCATCGTATGATCTGGAACCCACATGATAAAGGGGTAGCGCGTCAATCTTTCCGTCAGGACAACCAACGCGGCCTTGCTCCCTTTGCACCCCACAATACTGTCCATTTCCCAATTTCCAAAAGTGCTTCTCTCGTTTACCTCCGGCAATCGCTGTTCTATGGTATCCCCCGCCGCCGGGCGCGCTCTCTTTTGTCTGTCGCGGTTCTCTGGTTTTCTGTGATCGCCTTTATAAAGCAGGTGTTCTTCCGTCACGTTCAAGAATACGTCGCCGCGATATATCCAGTTGTAAAGCGTCGTTTCACAAATGCTGGTTTCAAATTTTATTCCGTCAATCTCAATCTGTGCCAGCGCCGCGCCGGGCGAACGCTTTTCAGTTATGATTTGTCGTTCTATGTACTCTGCAAAAGCAAAGTCTTTCCCTAACTTGATGTCAGGGCCTTTCGCGCGTAAATTCTCTTGATATTTTCGCTCTGCGACATCCGCACAATAACGCTTTACAAACTCATAGTCGCTTGTTTGCTGAACGCACATCCCACGTTCTATTTCGTTATATACCGTCTTTACGCATACGCCTAACGCTTCCGCTATTTTGACAGGCTTTGTCTTGATTTTAAGCATACGTTCAATCGAAAGCCGATCTTCCCATTTTAGATGACGATAGCCCTTGTAGTTCATCATTTCCCCTCCCGTAAAGCAAAACCCGCCCTTGCATGGTGCAAAGGCGGGTTTCTTCCTTATGTTTGCCGCGGAATCCCCGCAAGGCTATTCTATCAGATTCATTATACTAACGCGAGTATATTATTCTTTTTGTCCTGTCAGCCATTCCATAGATACGCCCAGCACTTTTGCCAGCGTCGCAAGTTCATAATCCGTGACAAAGCGCGTCCCTATCTCAATCCGGCTTATGCTGTCCCGCTCCATCGTAATTTCTTCCACCTGCAACCGTGCCGCAAGGTCTGCTTGCGTGATGTTCAGGCGGGCGCGCGCTTCTTTTACGCGGTTCCCGCAAAGATTCTTTTTTCCTTTGTAGTCGTATATCTTCATCGCCATTCCTCCGCGTGTGTTAAAGGTCTGCATTTTTCTTGACTTTAACACGTAGGCCGAGCATAATTGTGTTAAAGGTCAGAATCCGAAACGTTTACTTTGGATTTTTCCCTTTGAAAAAACAGAACCGCCCCACGCGGGCGGAAGAATGGAGGATTTCAAATGAAAAAGTTTCTGTCCCTTGCCGCCGCCATTGCTCTTGTGGCTTCTCTTTCCGGGTGTGGCGGTGACGTTCTGGTTGATCTTGATACCCCCAAATCGCAAGAACTGTCGTCCCAATATGAATTTTACCCGGATTCTATGAATACCATCCGTGCCGATATGCAGATTACGCCAGAACAGGCCGACGAAGTATTCATTGTCCTTGTCGGCTGTGGTCTTAACGAGAAGATCGCCAGCATTTCAGAAAGCAACGGTGTTTATTCCGTCAATTTCGGCGGCGATTCTCTCGACGTTACGTTGACGAACGGCGCTGTCGATACCGTCTATTCCGGCCCCGATATGGTTTATCCCGAATACTCAAAGCATAATGTTTTGATGGATTACGACCTGATTGTGAAAGATGTGAAAAGCGGCTCTGGTGAGAAAATCGGCGAATACGCCTATATTCGCATTATGAAACGCCAGCTTGAAGCGATTACGGAAGAGAACTACAAAGAATTTGCGGAATCGGTTGTTCAGGATAGCGGCTATAATTGGATTTCCATTGTGTGTGATGATGGTACGGGCCTTTGCTTTCCCGGCTCCATGTACTATGTCGCCGACTATGGCAAGCAGGATTCCGACGGTTCTATTTCAGAAATCTATGGTACGATCATACTAAACGAAAGTGGCGGTTATACCTACGAGAAATCAGAATGATAAAGCGAAAGCGGCGGGCGCAATGCCCGCCGCTTTTTTATTCCTCCGTTCCAGCTTTCCAGTTGTCCGCAATGCCCGCCGCCGTATCAAGCGTCGTTTCAATCCATTCGTTCAATGACATTCCCGCCGCCTGTGCCGCGGCTATATAGATTTCCTTTTTCCCTTTTTTGACCGCCGGATAAAGTCGGTCATAGTTCTTTTCGTAATACCTGCGCTTTGCGTCTGTTGCTGATTTTCCCCGTGGTGTTTCGTATTTTCCGGCCATCTTGACCCCTCCTTTTCTTCTTTGTATTATTCTATCATGTCGTCTATACTAACGCAAGTATAAATCTTGCACATACTAACGTTAGTATATTTGTGCATTTTCCCATCTTGCTATTATACTAACGTTAGTATATAATTATAATCAGAAAGAGGGAAACGCAAGCCGCCCGGTTGCCGGGGCGTAAAGTTCGGCAACGGCCAACCTTACGGGCCGACACGAAAAGGGGGCCGACACGGTAAACGACAACATTTTAGCTTTTTGTTTTATATATGGGAGGTTATCACATGAACAAGTTCGAGATTGGCAAGGAATACTTCACTCACAGCGTTTGCGACAGCGAGTGCCGCTTCACCATCAAAGTCACCGGGCGCACCGAAAAGACCGTTTCTTATATCTATGACGGCAACGCCCGCCGCTCCAAAATCCGCGTTGATGATTCCGGCGAGTACATCCAGCCTGACCGCTATTCTATGGCTCCTGTTTTCCGTGCAAAGCGCGAGGTCTTGCCGGAAGAGGTTTCCACGGTCGAGGAATCCGCGGCACCCGCTCCCGCAGAGAAAGCGGCTTCCTCTAATGTCATTACAGTTTCCCAGCCTGCCGACGACGGGGCCGTTATTGTGATGATCGGCCAGCGCGTCGAATGCGTGTGCGGCGCTTGTTACCCCGTTCAGGCCGGAACTGTGATCGGCTTTGAATCTTCCCCGGCAACCCGTTTCTTTCCATCTTGTGTGTACGCTGTGGTTCGTTGGGATGACCGCCCCGCAGTCCCCGAACGGGTCCGCTTGTCCGATATTCACCGCCGCGGCTGGCGGTCTGCGAACGGTTCCCCGCTGGGCGTGTTCGTGGCTGGATAAACGGCAAAGCGGGGCGGCGAAACCTGCCGCCCCGCTCCTGTGAATGAATGGAGGAAGTTTGATGAAATCATACAAGGGTTACACCCGCGCGCAACTGATTGACATTCTGGCTGATTACGCCGTTTTTACCGCAACTGTAAACAACGATCGCGGCGGCGCGCTCCAAAATACCAACAAGGGCGATTATGTTGGGCTTTACAGCACTTATCCTCTAATCTCCCGCAAATACCCCGCATTCTCCTTGTCTGTCATGTTTGACCGCATGAATGCGGACATTTCAAAGGCCGCAGAAATCGCTTCGTTTCGCGTCCCCGCCGCCGCGCGTGAAAGTGGGGTGGTTTGATGTCTAACAAGCCCCATCGTGTGACCCGGACAGCCCGTACCCGCTCCCGAAAGTTCTCCGGGCATTGTGAATCCTGCGGGAAGCCCCTTTGCAGTTGCCGGGCATATCAATACACCGACGAAAGCAACGGCGCAATCACCGCAAACGCCCCGTTTCTCTGCCGGGAATGTTACGAAACCCGCTACGGGGTAAAGATACCGACAGAGGTTGACGCGTACAAGGCCCGCTTGCTGGGTGTGCTGTGGCGTTACTCTGACAGCATGGAGGACGCGCACGCCCGCGATCTCGCTTTTCGGGTTATACGCCTAATCGAAAACACCGACTGACCCCGCGCCGCCGAACCTCCCACGGCGGCGCAAAAAATTTTTGTTTTTTGCTGTTTTCCCCTTGACTTTATACTAACGTTAGTATATAATAAGAGCATGGAAAGGGGGTGAAGCGGTGAAGAAGAAAAAGAAAAAGTCCACAAAATCGCGGGTCGATGTTCGCACCATCGTAATATCCGCAATCGTGGACTTTTTGGTAGGGCTTGCGCTTCTGCTAATCGACAAGCACACGTAAGCTAAACCCCGTATTCTATGGGCGGGTTCACCGCCCACCCATAGAATACACTTTTTCTTCTGAACTGTCAATTATGCTTGTGAAATTAGGAATCTTCTTCATTGCCGCCGCCGTTGTTAAACTCATTGTTTCCGCTGTGATCTGCGTTATTCGCAAAAAGAAAGGGGAGTAAGTATGAAGCGTTCTGCAAACAAGGTTCAGCGGGCTTATATGATCGCCAAAGCCCGCGTGCAGGAAATCGAATCCCAGCAAGAGGACATCGAAAGGAAGTATATTGCCGACAACGGCATTGTGAACCCCGACGGCTCCGTTCCCGAATTCCTGTACTGCATGGAGGACGACGCGGCCTTTGAAAAGGCAAGCGACGAATGCGCCGCGCTGATCGTCGCCGCCGGGCTTGAAGAAGAACTGAACGTCGCCCGTTCCGTCCTGAAAGCGTCGGAAGATAGCTTGATTGCCTACGGTCTGTCCCTTGCTCCCGCTGGGGTCCGGGCCACATTGGAAAAGGCCGTTCAGCACAACGCCGCAACCCGCGCAAAGGTCCTTGACCTCGCGTTCCGGCTTGACGTGTCCACGGTCAGCGCATAATATAAAAGCGGGTGGCGTAATCCGCCACCCGCCCCGTCAAAGAAAGGTGAATTTTTATGGAATATACCGCTAATCTCTGGACCCTCGAAAATGGAAAACTTGTCAAAAAGAATATGTCCGTCGATTCGTATTTCTCGCTTTCCCCGTATATCGAGGGTGACGACGACGGCGACGGCGACGTAATCGAATGTGCAACGCTTGCCGCTCTTTATAGGGTTTGGCAAGAAGAAAAGGCCGGGGACAGCGCGTGCGGCGTTGGTGGCCGTTGGAAATATCATTTTTATCACCACAAGATTTCTGTCGAAAAGAATTCTGTTTCTGGAAAGCCGGAATTTGTTGACCTCGAAACCCCCGGAAAAATATACCGCCGCGCCGGAAAGATTTATTTTAAGCCATTATAAAAAGCCCGCCGGGGAATGACCCCCGGCGGGCTTCGTTTCTGTCCGAATCGGACAATAATTTAATTCTGGTCTGCAAGATCGGCAAGGCGTACCGCCTGCACTTCCTGTACCTCTGCGCCAATAAGCAGGTTTTCGACGGTGGGCGCTTCGATATATCCCCTGATATTTTCGTTTTCTCCCCACGCCTTTTTCGCTTCTGCCAACACCTCTTCAATCATCTTTGCAATATCTTCCGATGTGAACAGCAGTTTCAATACTGCTGGGATTCGCTGATAAATCCAATCCGCAACGGCGGCAAACTTTAATTCGCCCGTTCCGTTTCCGAACTGCTTTTCTGCCTGCGTCACAAGGTTAAAAAGAATCTTCTTCAAAACCTTTGTTTCGCCGCGCTTGATAAGCACGACGACCAGCACGAGGAACGCGAGGACAACAAGAACGCTGTCCCAATTCTCCATCAGAAAGTTTAGAATATTCATGTTCAGTTCTCCTTTCAAACTCAACCGATAACGGTACAGCCGGATTCCGGGACCCAGCCCAGCCCGTCAATGTGTACGCCGCACTTGCGGCCCGGATAGTAATATTTTACCGTGTAAGTGCCGTTCACCGCCTTTCCTCGACCGTTCCCGTTGCTGTCCCGGTACAGCGGGCCGGAATACTTCACCCGCGCCCCTACGCGCATTTTCGGCGGCGTTTCGTTTCCACCCATAGCCCGAATGTCTGCCGCGTCAACCCATCCGTAAACGGTTGACCCGCCGCCACTCTGCTTTACGAGGTGGTAGGGGTGTTTTGCCCCTTTTGTAATGGCTGTCACCTTTGCCGTCCCCGGCTTGCACGTCGGCCCGACAGTTGCGTTCGCGTTGGTATAGTGTCGGTTGCCCACAAACCGCACCACGTCGCCCACAGTGAATGCCAGTGTGCCGGAGGTATCAGAGGACCCGCCGGGCATTTCGGGCCGCTCTGCGTCCTCTCCGGGCGCTTCTGTGATGTCGTATGTGATATACGGTAACTTCCCGTGTTTCGTCCACCTGCGCCCGCTCATTCCGGGAATAGCGCCGATGTTCAGGCACGCCGTCACCTGTACGCAATTCTTGAACGCCGGGGAACATTCGATCACCTTTCCGCCGCCGATGTAAACGCCAATATGACCTTTCAGCCACACAGCTTCCCCCGGAACAATTTTCCCGAAATCGGTAGACAGGCCGGAACACTTCGTAATCATCGTGTCGGCTCCGATGTCTGGCACGCCGCCGGAAGCGTAGGCCGCGCCGCCGTATGTTTTTGACGCGTCCCCGCTCCACCCCCAAAGCACGCCTTTAATCAGGCACACGCAGTCGAACCCATAAACAGGCGGGTTCTGATTCGCCGCGGCCCGAATCATCTTTGTTCGCGCCGCCTGTTTGTTATAACTGTGATTCGTGCAATACCGGGACACATTCCCGCCCGTCAGCGGCGCTCCAAAGCACCCCATGACATACAGCGTTTTATGATTGTCCACAATATTTTGAAGTTTCTTGATGAATTCAGACGCCTTCATTTTCCCCGTTCCTTTCCCGTCCGTCGGCTTTCCCGCCCCCTGCGTATCATTTGACCCGTCGGGCGCTCCGGGCCGTCCTGCGCCATCGTAGGCCGTCAGGCCGTATGATTCGATAATCTGAATCAGTTTGTCCGGGTATTTCGGGTCTGTTGCATAGCCCGCCGCCTTAATCGCCCGGCACGCCGTCTTATAGTCCCGTTCTCCGATGACCGCTTTATATCGCGCGGCCCCGGTCAACAGTGCCGAATGATCGGCGACGCTATCCGCCCAACTATCATAAGCCCGGAAAAGTGCGGTCACGGTGGTAAAGGTCACGCCGTCGTAGCACTCTTGCGTTTTCGCGCTGTAAACCTTTCCTTTCCATGAACGCCCGGCCTTAATGCCAAATAGGGCGTTTGCCTTGACGGTCAACCCTGATTTTCCCCAACCGCTTTCAAGGATTGCTTGCGCGATTGTCAGGGACGCAAGAACGCCGCTGGCCCGCATATCCGCCGCGGCCAGCGCGCCCACCCGCTCGATAAATGCTTTCTGTTCCTGTGTCATTTGTGTTCCTCCGCTACGGTTGAATGTTGTTCAGGTCAACGGGGATTCCCTCTGTTGCTTTCGGGTGTGCCTGCTTGATCTTCACAACGTTTTCCGCCTTTGCTTTCCACGAATAAAACCCGATGACTGCCGCCGTCGGCGTTCCCACATACGCAAGGAAAACGCCCAACTGTGAAATGTCAATGAATACGGCCCAAATGCCTACACCGAACCCCACAAAATAGGAAAGCAGGACCGCCCAAAGAACCAGCTTTGAACATTCGATCTTCCGGCGCTCCTGTCCCTTTTTCCTACGGCTCCGGCGCGTTCCCAACAGCAGAACGGCGGCGGCTCCGCCGATTGCTCCGGCGGCAACGCTAAAAAGATATTGCATAGCGCACCGCCTTTCACAAAAAGTCGTGCTTTACCAATCGACCATCATACACGCGTTTTATGTTTGCAACCGCATGTGTCGCCCGGTTGTTTTTGTACTCCTGATGATCTTTGCAGTATGTTTCGTACAGGTCGATTTCCGCCAACACTTCAATGAATTCTTCCCTTGTATGGGGGATGTCCCGTAACAGTTCGTTGTTGAACCGCAGGATTGCCGCGCGGTGCATGTCCGCATTGCGCGCGTCATCTGTCTTGATGTGGCTATCAAGCGTCCTGCGCGTTTCTTCCAACTTCTCGATGACATCCCCGTTTATGACCCGCCCAACGGCTTTCCCTATGGCGGTCCACGGATTGATTTTGATAGGGGAAATCTGAATCAGTGATAGCAATACCACCACCACCGCGGCCCCGCCCACACCGCCCAAGCCGGATAAAATTTCTGCAATCGTCACGTTTGATACCTCCTGTAAAAATCCCCCGGCGCTTTCGCGCCGGGGGTCCCGCCCTTACAGGGTGATTTCAAGGACGGTCAGCAAATCTTCCACTTCGGCTTTCAGCCGGGCGGGGACCTGCTCCAAGGTCTTTCGGCCCTTGATAATCAGCGTCGCATAAACAACAGCCATTTCCGCAACCTCCTTTCTGCAAAATATGTATGCAAAAAGCAGGAATAGCGCGTTACTCACGGCTATCCCCACTTTCGGCAACGGTTAGTAGTGCGCGAACCTTTTCGCGTAGACGGGCCGGGACATCCTCAATGGTCTTTAGGCCCTTTTTGATTAAATCTGCATAAATTTTTTCCATCGTTCTTTCTCCTTACATGGTCCCGTAAACCGTTTTTTCGACGATCTCGTAGACTTCGCAAAGGGCAAGTTGCAGGTCTGTCAACTGTCCCGAAAGGCTGTCGTTTTTCTCTTGCAACTCCTGATTCTCTTTCGTCAGTTCTTCAACCGTTTTCGGCTTGTCCTTGATACTGGTTTGGATGTGATGTACGCTCATTCAAAATTCCCTCCCACGGATGAAATAAAGCAGTCGCCCGCGGCTCCGTTCCGCTTTACCTTGATTCGGAAGTTGAACCCCCAAGCCGCCGCCGTCTTTGTTTTGTTGGATAAGAAGAACTTGCTTCCGCTGGTGACGGCCTGCGTCACGTCCTCCCACGTGGGCGCGCTGTCGTTTCCGTTGTTGCACGCTTCCACGGTAAAGGACGCGCCCGCCGGAATCTGCCGGGTGATACTCATAATCGCCTTTGTAATCATTGCGTCCGCCGGAAGCGGCTTCGCAAGGGTCAGTTCGATTTCCGTTTCATTCTTCTTGAATGTGAACCGCCGCACCGCTGTTCCGCCGTAGTTGTCCGTCGCGGTGATCGTCAACGTGTGCGTTCCGTTCAACAGCTTCACCCACTCTTCCGCGGTGACGCTGAAAGAATAGCTTTTCCCGCTGGTAGCGGTGTAGGTTCGCTTTACGGCTTCGTCGATTTTCTCCGTCACACTCAGGGTTTGCCCGCTGTCCGGGTCCGTCACCGTGTACGCCTGCGAGAAAGCCGCCGTCTTTGTGCCAAGGTCCGAATCTGCCCCGCTGATTGTGGGCGGCGTGTTGTTGATGACGGTTCGCGTTTCACTGGTCTTGTACGCCGATTCAGCGCCTGCGCTGTCGTATGCCTTGACCCGGTATGCAACGTTGTTCCATCCCTTTGTGATCGTGTCTGTGAACTGCTTGTTGATTCCCTTGTAAAGCTGTGTCCATCCGCCGCCGTTGTACTGCCGTTCGAGGACGTAGCCGGAAAGGTTCCCGTCTGCGTCGCTGGATGTTCCCCAGCTTACGTCCAGCGTTTCGCCGCCCCGCACGTTCTCCGGGACCGTGATCGTGGGCGGGGCAGAGGGGGCGCGGTTCCAAATGATCGTATATGCACCGTCCGAATCCGGGGTATCAGATACCAAGATTGAAGAAGAAAGATTACAAAGCGGGCGAACGCCCCAGTTGCCGCTGTACGCGCTGTAGCTGTCCAGCGCGCCGGAGGAACCCACGTAGCGGACGCCGTACGAGTACGACGCATAAGCGTCCGCCAACCACCAATACCAGAACGAATTTGCATTCAAACTGCTGTTCGTGTATTCGCTCTTGCTGACCGCTTCCGCCGTCGGCTTTGCCTGCCGGGAAGCGTCGTTGGTGAATAAGGCAAGTTTTGTGCCGCAAGTGTGGTCGCCGCTCAACCCGACTTCCGTACAGGTCGCCAAAAAGATTTTATCTGTGCAAGTTTCCGTTCCGCCGCCGTCTGTGTTCGACTTGCCGACGGTATGCGTGGTGTTCAGCAGGGCCGCAATGAAGTTCGCGGAGAACCCCACCAAAAAGCCCGCTTCCGCTTCGTATTCGTTGTAGTTGCTCCATACGTTGCCGTTATTCGGTGGCGCGTCCTGCCCGTGCTGTGCGCTGTACCATCTGCCCGCGGCCTTTGTGCTGTTCAGCCATTGCCGCAGGTTTGAGAAGATATAGCGGTTGTTGCCATAACTCCGGCGGTTGCTGTCGCTGTTGCTCGGCTCCATAGCGTCAAAGCACTTTAACGAAATGATACGTTCCGTAATCAGCGTGACGGAATTTGCAGGGTATCCCGCGTGGCCTTTGTCCGCAATCTTCCATACAATAGGCTTACCGTTGTAAAGCGTTCCAGTGTCCTTTACCAGCGCGCCGACAGCAAGCGTGCTTAATGCCTTTGCCAACGTCGTTCACTCTCCTTTTTGTGTACTTACTTTTCGGAAAACATTTCGCGCATTTCTCGCGGGTCAACGATAAAACCGCAAAAATAGCTTTCCTTTTCCGGCCTTGTGTTCTTTCTGCACAGCAATTTGCTTTCAGGGAATAGGCGCTTGAACATCTTGTCGGTTTCTCCGATAAGGTGGTAGCAGTTGCCCTTTTCTGCATGGCTCCGCCAGCTTCCGTAAGACTGTTCGATTGCCGCAAGCGTGATTTTCCCTTTATCCAGCAAAGCCCGCTGTTTCTTTAGCTTGCGTTTTTCATTGTTCTTGCTCGACCTCCTGACTTTGCGAATCACTTTGCCCGAATCGGTCAGATATGTATGGAACCCCAAGAAATCAATTCCGTTTCGCAACGGGAAAATGTTGGTCTTATTATTCAGCGTCAGGCCCAGCCGGGCCACATACGCTTTGATCTCCCGCAGGCAGTATTGCAAATATCCCTTGTCCTCATGGACCAAATAGAAGTCATCCATATATCTACCGTAATATCGGATTCCCAGTTTTTCTTTTATGAAGTGGTCCAACCCGGAAAGGTACATGACCGCGAACCATTGTGAAGTCTGGTTTCCGATGGGGATTCCCGGATTTTCCGTGCTGTCAATGATAAGGTCTACCAGCCACAGCACGTCCGGGTCCCGGATGTATTGCCGGACCATTTCTTTTAATGGCCCGTGTTGAATCGAATAGAAATACTTTGAAATGTCGCATTTCAAAACCCATCCGTCAGCGTATCGGGCGGCGCGGGAGGATAGCCGCGGCAACCCCTCCTCCCGGCACTTTTGCTCCTCCCGCGCTTTCCGCTCGAAATAATAAGACCGCAGGAATTTTTCCAGTCGGTACAATCCGTCATGGGTCCCGCGGCCCACCTGCGACGCGTAGTTGTCGCGGATAAAGGCGCGGGAAAATGCTTGTTCTAAAACATTGTCACATAAGGAATGCTGAACCACCTTGTCTTTGAACGAGTTCGACATAACCACCCGTTCTTTTGGCTCGTACACCCGAAAGATAAAATAATCTGACGGCCTGTATGTTTTTGTTTTCAGCATTTCCGATAAAAGGCACAGGGCTTCAAGCAAATTCGCTTCAAACTTAATGACGCTTTCTTTGTTTCTCTTGCCCCTGCGGGCCTTTAGGAACCCTGCGTATAGATTCCCAAAATCATATACCCGCTCGAATTCTGTCTGTTGCATAAATAAAAATGCTCCTTGCCGTGTATAGAATCCGCCTTGCAGGGTCGGCAAGCGTCCTGCGCCTGCCGTTGCAATGCTTCATCATCGGACCCCGCCACGCGCCCGCGGCGGGACGGAAACTGGTTCCCGTGGGCCTTGCTTCACCAATCCTGTATTTACCGTCGTTCTGTCACCACGGCGGAGGGATGCGGCTTCCTTTGATAGTGGTCCTCTGCTTTCCGCCTTTCGGCGTACTCAATCCCGGTGTTCCACCAAAGCGGGCGAACGCCCCTGTTGCCGTTGTACGCGTTGTTGTTGTTCAGCGTGCCGGAGGAATTCACGTTGCGGACGTTGTACGAGTTCGACGCTACAAGTCGCACCCCAAGAAAAACGCCCCGGCATTACTGCCGCGGCGCATTCCCTCTTTTTGTCGCTTCCCTGAACCGTTCAAGGTCTTTCTTTCTCCAACTGGCCGTCATGCGTTTTACCTCAACCGCACGCTTAGCCCATTCGGAACATTGATCCTTTGAAATCAGGTTTCTTTTTTCGGCTAATTCGATTAGAAAAAGCAGGTCCTTACAGCGCGTAAGGGCTTTCTTCTGTTCGTACCGACGTTCCTTGAATTCCCCAGCGTCGGAAATGTCAAGGTCGTTTGCGTCCTGAATATGAATGACGATCTCACGCGAGAAGTCCATAAGATCAACCGCTAATTTTCTGTGCTTTTTCGGAAAGCGCCGCTCCGTCGCCATCATGTAAGTGTGAAACGCTAAATCTTTCGCTTTTGTGATAACGACGAACTCGCTTTTTTCTCCGCTCTGTTGGCTCAACGTAAGCACCGCCTTTCACGGATTCGCTCGACTTCTTCCGCGTCGCCATCAAAGGTGAACCCGAATTCTGTAACCGTCAATATAGCCCGTTTCCCGGTATAGGTTTTCCCGGTGATCGTCAAGCGGTCTGCTCCGCCTTTGCACGATTCGCACGGCGGTTCGACCTCCGCAAATAGGTTTCCTATAATGCAGGACAGTTCCCGCCGGGTACAGGCAAATTCCGTCAGCATTCGACGCGGTTCCTTGCCGCGTTCCAAATTCCCTTTGTCATAACAACACCGTCGAGGGAATCGAACTGCACAAGATATGGATTCCCGGTAATATTGTTGAATAGGCCATCTTCTACGCGGGAAACCCGGCTTTCCAGTCCTGCAATGTCCGTCAGGGCCTTTAGTGCGTCCGCCGCGGCCTTTGCCGCCTGCGCCGCCGCCGCGTCCCACGTGGCCTGCTTCTCCGCAGTAACATGAACGCCCTTGTCCTCTGTATGGGCGATCAGGTCGGAAATTGCGGTGTCATAGTTTCCCATCGTGGTCGGGTTTACGTGTATGTCCGTATTGTTTGCATGGGCGTTCAGTTCTGTCACGTCCGCTTTCCGTTTGAATTGCGCTTCGTGGGCCTTGCTGGACGCGTTGTGCTTTTCGAGGTCCTTTTTCGTTGCTGTGATAACCGCCGGGTCTATGACAAAAGAAATAACCCCCGTGTTGGAAATCTCGATGTGCATAAGTAGTTCGATTTCTCCCGCGGCTCCCGTGGATATTATGACCTTTTCTGTGTCAGGCGTGTTGCAGATTGCAACCATGTTTCCCGCTTCGTCCTTTACTGCCATTTCACGAATCGTCCAGCCGCCCACGTCCGACGGTACGATCGCCGTAACGTCGATCATGTTAGGCGACGTTTCGTTCACGGCAACGCTTTTCACGCTCCCGCTCCAAACCTCCCGCTTTAGTTCCTGCATGTCCGGGGTCGGCTGGTAGTATGCCCCGCCGCCGTCGCCAACGGCAAGCGTTTTCAGGGTGACTTTCGCCCCCTCCATGACCGCCTGTGTGATAAGTTCCGTTCCGATATTTGTAACAATCGTTCCGTATTTTCGTTCGGCTCCCGCCATTGCTTATACCCTCCATTCGTTGAAGTCCCGGTTCGGGAATATTTCTACTCTTCGCCCATATTGTGTGAATCCCGCATAGAATACACCGCCGCGGGCTTCGATGTCGTTTGCCAGATATGGATAAACTTCAAGCGTTTGTCCGACGGAATGGACCGCGGCAACCTGAACCGTCGCTTTCTTTTCAATCTGGTAACTGATCGCTTCAAGGTGGGAGCGCAGATTTTTATAAAACCGCACCCGCTCCAAAACCGCCGCTTGCCGCTCCGCCGAAACGCCCGCCGTCGTTGCTCCAATGATGACTTTGAACATGTACGGCTTTCCGCCGTACTCGAACCATTCTTTTACTGTGGTTCCGGGGTACACCGCGCCCAGCGCCGTTTCTACCGCGTATTTTGTTCCCAATTTTCGGTGAACATTGATACTGTCCTTGATTGTCTGCCGTTTGACCTCGACAGGGTAGGAATAATCGTACCAATCTACGTGCAGGTCATAGGCCAGAATATCAAGAATCTGTTCGTCCAGTTCATCAATCCGGGCGTAAATAACGTTCTTTTTGATCTGTTGCGCCGTCGCCTGCAACTGCTCTGCAATGGACCGTGCAAGCGCAAGCATGGTTTCATCGTTTTGCAGAACAGGGGGGAGGGAGCGCGTGAAATCTACCGAATGCAGGTCGTTTTCATTCACTCTCCGCACCTCCGTTCGTAACGCTGGTTTCTCCGATTTTTGCAACCGCGTTTTCTGCTACGGTTGCAAATATGGGGGAACGCACTTCAACGCGTTTCACGCCCGCTTCCATCAGCAGACGTATCAAGTACGACGGGTTGATGTCCCGCCCCATCTTTGCGGCCTGCCACGCTTTATACTCCCGAACCGCCGCGTTTACGTTTTCCGTAATCACTTCGTCACTCAGCGCGCCGCCCGTTTGCGTGTAGTAGGTCACATCAATGTTATACGGCGTTACCTCCGGGGCCTGTACTGTAACGTGGTCAGTCAGAGGGCGCACGCTGTCCGCACTCAATATAGCGGAAACCTCTTTCAAGATTTCTTCGCCCGGCAATTCTCCGCTTGCCAGTAAAACGCGAACGTCAACTTTCCCCGGTTCTGGTGATGTTGCCTTTACATCGGTAATCAGCGCGGACGCGGATTTTGCGTAGTATTCGTATGCGCCCAGCGGCCCGGCTGTGGAGAATGTTTCTACACTCTCCCGCATTCGTTCGTAAAATGCCGCGTCGCTCTCTTCGTCGGCTCCGCCCGCGCTTTCTGTTGTGTTCTCCACCCGCTGAAAATACGGGAATACATCAATCGGCTGTTTGATCTGCCCCGGAACAAAGCCGTTTCCTGCGCTCCCCGGTGCGGTGCATTCTGCCGCTATATCTCCTGACAATTCCCCTGCGGGAATTGTCAGGTCTGCCAGTGTCGCAAACACAATATCGCCGTCCGGCGTTGCGCGGGTTCCTGCCGGAATGATTGTCGCCGCTTCCTGTGCAATGGACAGCGTGTAGCGCAATGTTGTGCGCGCTTTTTCTGGTTCCAACCTGCGCGCGTCCTTAAAGAGTTCTGCGAGGGAATCCAGATATTCCCCCTCTGCATAACGCGGGACGTTTTGTTTTGCGGAAAAGTCTATGTTCACCCGTTCTTGAACAATGATGTCTGCTACCCACAAGACAAAAAGCCGCGCCGGGTCCGCCGGGTACAGTGTCCGCCCGGTGAACAATTCGTATGACTGAATCAACGCATTTACGACGGTATCCGTGTCCGTTTCCACAAAGGAAATATCGGGGTAGCTTCTATTCTTCGTCGCCAATTATATTCACCTCCACAACTGGAATCATAGTCCCCGGTTTTTCTCCCAGCACAAAGGACACGTTTTCAATTTCTGCCCGCGGCTCGTATTCTTCGATTGCGTCCATGACCTCTGAAATCAAAATCGGCTGTGCCGCCTGAATCGGTTTGTCAAGGAACCTTTGCGATAGCCCAAGCCCTCTATCCAGCGGAACAGAAAATTTCGGCGTTGACAGGATGACCGCCACATTTTGCAGAACTTCTTCCGTTTTTGTTTTGGGCGCAAGATTGATTTTCCCGAACGCGAACGCCTGCACCTTATATGTCATTCCGCGCCCTCCTATCTGCTGGAATATGACTGCATTGTAACATTGACCGACGCAACCAGCAGGTTTCCCCGCTGATCGTATCGTTTCAGGGAATTTGAAAGTTTTGTAATGACCCACTTGTTTGTCCCGTATGCTTTCGGGCCGATTACAAGTCTGTGAACTTCTCCGCGGCGCATTGCTTGAAGAAGTTTCGCCACTTCTGATATTGGATTTACTCCTAAAAACACGGAAAAGAACATGGTAAAGGTCATGCTTTCAACGTTCGTCCCTGTGAATTCCAAAAGCGGTTCCTTTAGGTGCCGTTCGTGGGTGGAATACTTCACCGAACTTTCCCATTTCAGGTCATCGAACGTTTTGATTGCCGACCGTGATACATAGAAAGTAAAGCCGCCCCAGCTTCCGATTGTTGCCATGCGCTATATCCCCCCAATCACGAACCCGTCGCCGTCATCCGTTGGAATGTAAATGCAAAGCACAAAATCCCCCGGTGACGGTAGCCACGGCGTTATGACAACGGCGTGACTGTGTGCGGCAAAGGCCGCGTCGCCGCTTCCGCCGCTTTCCGTTTCCGTCCGTTGCGGGACCTTTCCCGCTGGTATGAATGGCGGATTTTTCAAAACTTTCAAGTTGCCTGAAACAACAGGTTTTTCGCCCTTGTCTTTGAACGTGACGCGGGCTGTCCGTTCTGCCGCATTGACAGAAGAAACCCAGCCCGTCCGCACGATATTTTTCAAAACAGATAGTTCGCTCATCAATACCCCTCCAAAACCCGCCGCAAGGTCACATCCGTTTTATACCCGCTCCGTGATATGGAGTGCGTAGCGGTTTCTATGATGTACTTCCCGTCGAACGCTCCGTAGCCCGCAACGCGGACGGTCACGCCTGCGACAAGTCGCACGTCCCCGGCAAGTTTGAACGACGCTTTGAATTCGCCTTTGTTTTTCTGCCGTAATCGCTTCATTGCCAGTTGCCGGGCTTCCTCCCGGCTCGAAACCTTTTCGTTGATCTCTAATACCTGCCCGTTTTTATCTGCGTCCCGCGGCGTATATGTGTATTCAATCGTCGTTCCTGCCGTTGGGTCCGTATAGGAAACGTGGCATTTGCTATATGACGTATCGTGTAAGCTGGTGGAGAATGACCAGCTACCAACATCCGATTTGCCCCGTTCGATCACGCGCACCGCGTCTTTCTGCTCATACGCCGCCGCGTCAAATAGTACGATGATTTTCGCTGTCACTTTCAGGGAAATTCCCGCCGCTTTACAAAGGCGTTGCAAAAACGTGATGTCCGATTCCTGCATTTGTTCTTTCCGCACATAAAATGGATTGAATGCGGATTCAAACATACAGGTAAGCCCGTTTGTTGCGGCAATCTCATTTGCAATGCCGGATAGCGTGTACTTTTCCCACGCCTTTGTTTTCTTCTGTGTCCGAATGGTAGACTTGTAGGGGATTGACCCCGCCTTAATGGTCGCCTTTGCTGGCGGGCCGGACCCGTCCACGGTGTCAACGGAAAATACGCCGCAGTCAAGCACCCTGTCTTTCCCGGTTGATTCCCAATTTTTCTGCACGATCACAGCGGATATTTCCGCCCCTTTTGACGCAGAGGGCGTGTTTAGCCAGTTTCCCAGCCACACGCCCTCCCGGTCGTCAAGGGATAATTGTAGGTCGTCCGTTTTATCCTCTTCATTGTCCGTGTAGGATAACGAAAGAAGATTCCTGTTGATGTCTGCCGAAATGTCTACGCCCTCAAAGGTCAGGCGTATAACCGCCCTCCGCGCGTTCATGCCGTCACCCGCTTCCACGGCGGCAGGTCCGCCGAAATCCGTTCGTCAGGCTCCGGGATGTCCAGAACGATTCCGGCAGGGAAGATGAAGCGGCGGCGGTGTTCCGGGTTTTGCTTGATGATCTTATCTGTGTATGCTTCGTCGCCCAATGTCTTATAGGCAATTCCGTCCCACATATCCCCGGCTATGGTGGTATATTTAGTCATAGTTCCGCCGCCTTTCGTCGTCCTCCTGTTGCCGTTGCCGTTCCTCTATTTTCTCCAACAGTTCTTCGTCGTGCTGTCGCAACCGTTCTTCGATGTCCTCCGCCTGTGCGTCGCTTCCCACATGGAAAACGGGGGCACTGTGAATGACAATCGACGATTGCCGCCCCGCCGCCATAACAGACGGCGGAGAAACCACAGGCGCATTTGCTCCGGCGTATGCTGTTTGCAGGGCCGGAATTCCAACGCCCGCCCGTATGGTGTTCATGGTGTTTGCGAGGTTTCGGAAAATGCTTCCCGTTTCCGCCGCGGTGAAAACACTCCTGTTTCTCGCATTCGTCACAAGTTCCGCACCGTTTTCGCCCGCTATGAACGTATCCGGCGTATTCTTCGTGCCTTTTGCGAACGTCGGAATCATAGGGATGTTGATTCCCTTTCCTCCGATACCGGGGACCCAATCAGGAACTTTCAGTTTATTCAGCCCGGAGATCACGCCGTTTATCAGGCCGATAATCCCGTTCAGAACGCCGCTTGCAATACTCTTTAAGGAATTCCAAACCCCGCTGAAAATGTTCTTTACTCCGTTCCACACGCGGGACCAATCCCCCGTGAAGATTCCGGCGAATACGTCCACAATGCCTTTGATTGCGTTAAGCGCACCCGAAACAACCCCTTGAATGGTCTGCAAGGCTACGCCGATAATATTTTGAATCGTCGGCATAAGGAATTGAATCACTTGCATGATTCCTGTTGCAATCGTAGAAACGACGGTCGCCAGCCCTTGCAGTACCGCCGCTATTGTCGGCGCCCATTCCGCAAACGCTTGTGCGATCTGTGGAAGTACGGTATCGACAACAAAGGTGAAAATCTGCTCAATGATCGGGCGGACGTATGTATTCACGAATTCTACAAACCCTGATAGGATATTCCAAACAGTTTGCAGAACCGTTATCACGCCGTCGATTGCGCCGGTTGCTCTCTCTCCAAAAATGTTTATCAGAAAGTCCCGTGCGCCGCCTAAATTTCCATCTGTAAATATGCCCTTGATTACGTTCCCGACGTTCGTAATCGCCGCAACCACCTTGTCGAAAACGACAAGCCCAGCTTCACCGAATACCCGGCCCACAACCTCGCGCACTTTGTCCAGATTGTCCCGCAGGATTTGCACCGCAGAAACAATCAGCATGACAACGCCAGCGACAGGGAGGACCTTTCCAAGAATGCCGCTGAACGGTCCTAAAATGGCTCCGCCCAGCTTTTTTAACGGTCCGAACATGGTAGTTACCTTTCCGAACCCCCTTGCAACTACGCCGCCGATTCTTCCCAGCGGCCCGGCGGCGATCAGCGCCCCGGCACGTCCAAAAACGCCTGTCAGTGTTCCGGCCACGCCGGAGAACATCCGCGTCGCCATTCCGCCAACGCTGGAAAACGCCCGTGAAAAAGTTCCTGTTACGGCTCCGCCGATTCCCGAAAACATTCTTGCGGCTCGGCTTCCGGCGAACATTTGCCCAAACGCACGCCCAACGCCGCCCGCGGCTGTTCCGATTCCGCTAAAATATCCCGTGACACTCCGCGCAACGCCCCGAACTCTGCTTGCAAAGTTCATTGCTTCCACGCCCGCCAGCGCCGTTCTCCCTTTGAACAACGCCATGACTTTTTGAATGGCAAGCACTCCGCCTTTCAATTCAAGGAATCCGAATTTCGCTGTCAGGGTTGCCGCCTTGAAAGCCAAAAGCCCGGCAGTTACTTTCACGATTTGCCGCACCAACTCCGGGTTTGCATTGATAAATTCCGTTAATTTCGAAATCAGTTCCGCGGCCTTTTCTGCGCCCTCCGTAAAGGTCGGCAACAACGCTTCGCCCAGCGCGATTTGCAGGCCCTCAAACGCTGATTTCAGCAGGGTTACTTTCCCTTGAAAGTTATCCAGCTTGATTTTTGCCATGCGTTCGGCTGCGCCCGCGGAGTTGTTGACCGATTCGGACAATTTTTGAAAATCCGCTTCACTTGCGTTCACGATTGCCAGCATTCCCGCGAAAGATTCTTTCCCGAAAATCGCGGTTGCCGCCGCCACCTGTTCAGATTCGGAAAGCCCGCCCAAACTTGACCGCAGGTTGTCCACGACCTCGCGGAATGTTTTCATGCTTCCATCCGCATTCGTCAGGCTGATTCTGTACTTGTCCATGTAGGTTTTCATCTGCTTCGTGGGCTTTGCCATATTCGCAAGGGCTGTTTTCAATGATGTTCCCGCGACTTCTGCTTTGATGGACGCATTCGCCATCAACCCAATTCCAAGGGACACATCTTCAACAGAGTATCCCAGCGCGCCCGCTACTGGTGCAACCTTTTGGAACGTCGCACCCATCATTGCAACATTTGTGTTGGAATTGCTGGACGCTTGCGCCAGCACGTCGGCAAAGCGGCCTGCGTCATCCGCAGTCATGTTGAATGCAGTAAGCGCGTCCGTCACGATGTCCGAAACCTGCGCCAAGTCCTCGCCAGACGCGGCGGCAAGGTTCATAATCCCCGGCAATCCGCCCAACATCTGATCTGTTTTCCATCCGGCCATAGCCATGTATTCAAGCGCCTTGCCCGCTTCTACCGCGGTAAACTGCGTTGTCGCGCCCATCCGCTTTGCTTCTTCAGCAAGTCGCTTTAGGTCTGCCGCTGTTGCGCCCGATATGGCTTTCACCGTTGACATCTGTGCTTCAAACTCTGCCGCGTGCTTCACAGGCCCCGCATACAGTGCCGCTCCAAGCGCCGCAATCGTTCCGACGGTCCCGCCAATTTGCGATTTCGTCTTTGAGATCGCGGCATTATTCCGCTCTAATGCGGCATTGATACGCGCGACTTCCTCTTGACTTTTTTTCAGGCGGTCATAACTCCGTGTCAACCGTTCATTTTCCGCCGTCAAGTCTGCGGTATTCACGCCAGCTTCCCGCAGTTCATTTCCAAGCTGATTCAGGCGGGCTTGCTGTTGTTCTATTCTGGCCGTCGTTTCTGCAATTTGACGTTCATTTCTTCGCAGTTCGGCCCGCAGTTCTTCCGACGGTTGTTCCGTCTGGCTGATTTCGCGTTGTAGCCGCTCATGTTCTGCGGTCAAACGTTCCAGTTTTTGACGGTTTGATTCAAGGGCCATTTCTCGCTTTTTGAATGCGTCGATTTTCCCGGTGATAGAATTCAGCTTTGACAAACTGTTTTGCATTTTCCTTGTCGTGTTCAGCGCACTTCCAAAGGCCGCGTTGAAGTTGCTCCCCAATGCCGCTTGCAGTTTGAAAAGTAATTCATATTCCTTTCGGCCCGCCAAATTCTTCACCCCTCTTTCCGCTGTTTTTGCTCCGCGGTGACGGCGTTAATGTCCCGAATCCATGTTGTGATCTCCGCAACGGTCATGTCCAACCAGAACGGGATTGGCGTAAAGGTCGCCTGTGCCAGTTTGAAACATTCCCGCCGCCACCAGCAGGCCGGGCTGTTTAATAGCCCGTGTCGATTAAAAAACCCCGTGCGGCATTTGTGATTCTGTTAAAATCCTTGATTGGCATAGCTTCGAGAACGTCGCTCCCGATTCCCGCCGCCTTTGCCGCCATCTTTGCTTGAAAACTCCGGGAAATCTCAGGCGCAAGGGCGTATTCGTTGTTCATCTGCATTTCGGTTTCGATGGAAACCATGTCCTTTCCCGTCAACCGTTCAAAGTTGAAGGTAAGTTCGCTGTACGTTTTCCCCTCGTACTTGAACGGCTTCTTGAAAACATGGGTGTAAACGCCTGTGTCGCCCTGCGCGACGGCCTGTGCGCTTTCGTGACCCTCGATATTCACAGCGTTTCCCGCCTGCTCTGCGCTCTCTGCGGGCTTCTTTTCGATATTCTCATTCATGGTTTGATTCCTCCGTATGTGATTTCAGATTTCAGATTCAGAAACGGGCAAAACAAAACCCAGCGGGGAAATCCCCGCCGGGTTTACGACTTGCCCAGCGCCTTTCTCACGTCTGCCAGATAGTCAACGCCGTTCACGTAGTAGATGAAATTCAGGATGTCGATTTCCAACATCTTTTTCCCGTCGATGTAGGTTGCGAAATAGGTTGCCGCATATTCGCCGGACGCTTCCGCGGAAGCGGCGGGGGCCAGCTTGCCGGGCGCGTATTTTGTGGGCGTTACCATCAGAACATGCTTGACCGCCTGCTGAATGAACTTGCCCGCGCTGTTGTCCCAATACTGCTGTGCGGCCCGCAAATCAAGCTGGTGATTGCGCGGCTCCGTCAGTTTGATGGAATCCGCCGTCACGGAACGGAAATTCAGCGTCAGCGTCATTGCTTCGATGTGCCCAACAAACGCGCCGTTAAATGCGCCGGAGATTCCCGCGCCCTTGACCTCTTCCGTGATTTGCGAAATCTCCGGGAGCGTCACTTCTGCCATTCCGTAAAATTCCGTTGCGTCCTCATACACGGCAAAGTTGGTCGTGCCGTTGTCTACTTTCATGTTCGCTTACCTCCTTACGCCGCCAGCGCCGCGGAAACATAGTCCGCGTCGTATTCCAGCACGAATTCACATTCTTTCATCGGGCTGGGCGGGGTCAAATAGATATGGAAAACGGCCTTGCCAGCCATAAGCGCAGTTGTGCTGTTTTCCTCTTCCTTGAACTCCACGCGGCCACCCAAAAGTTTTTCTTCGTTCACAAGGCCATTCAGCCAGATATTGACCGAATCAACAATGCTGTCAATCAGCCGCCGCGTCATCTTCTTGTCCAGCTTGTTCCAGTATGAAAGAACCAAGGTCCGTGCAACCCATCCGAACATCCGGGAAACGCAGATAAAGTAGTTCTTCACATCCGTATCAGCAGGGAAGCAGGCAGTTTCATTTCCCCAAAGAACATAACCGCCAATGAAGTTCAGCGCGGTAACAATGCCGTTGCTGTTCAGGTAGTTCGCCTGATTCAAGTCCAGCAGAACTTCCGTCCCGTCCGCAAGAATGGCCCGGTCAATCTGCAAAGACTTGTTGGAGGGGCTTTCTGCCGGACAACCTCCGTTGTCCGAATCGGTCGCGCCCATTCTTCCTGCGGCGTGTACCGACGCATGAAACACACGGTCGCCCAACCCAAACATAGGCCAGCACACGATTTCCGCCGCGTCGTTGATATTCTGCTTCTTCTTCCACGCCGGAACGTCTGCGTAGTGCTTTACCGTTGTTGTGTCAGCGTCGATCAGGGCCTTTGCACCCGTGAAAACGCCGTTGATCGCTTCCGCCTTTGCTTTCATAACCGCCGCCACTTCTGCTTTGTCGGACCATCCGGGGGCAAGAATCAAATCCGGCACGATTCCGTATTTCGGGAACACCTTGTCGATCAGTTCAAGGCCCGAATACTTCTTTGTATCAGTGTCAAAGCCGCCGATGATGTCCTTTTCCTTGATTGCAGACGGGTCTACTGCGTCAAATGTGATCGTCAGTTCTCCCGTTTCCGCCGGAATGCTTCCGCCCTCCAACACTTCAAGAATCAGGTTTTCTCCCTCGTAGAAAAGGTCAAAATCTGTTCCGACATTGTAGGTCGTTACCTTGACTGTGTTTTTCAATGCTTCCAGAGGAAGCAGGGCTTTTCCGTCCGTCAAGGGGTAATTCTGCTCCGCAACGGTTTTCTTGTGCTTTGCGGGGTCCAGCACATTTACAAACACGACAGGGGACACGCCGTACAGTTTGAACTGTGCGTAGATCGCTTCGCAAATGGGGTATTTCCCCCAATCGTCGCTATACCCAAGCGCGGCCACGGCTTCGCCGTAGTTCTGGCACATGATCGGCTCATTTACCGCACCGCCTACCGTATGGGCCGGGGCCGCTCCCACGATAAATGCAACGCCAGAATCGGCAGTTACAGGGGTAGAAACCGACGTTTCGGCTTCTCTCGTGGAAACGCCGTGAAAGTAGTTCGCCATTTTTTATACCTCCTTGTTGCCGCGAATTGTGGAAACAATGTCGCTATAATACTTGTGTGCGATATTTCCGGGCGTTTTTACCTTTGCGGAAAACGCCGCAAATCTCTTCACGGGGACAATCAGTTTTTCAACCGTCGGGAAGTCGGCCAACACGTCTGCCAGATACGCCGTCACATCCTCGAATTTTCCGTTAAATACGGCGTTCTCTTTCAGCCGTCCTTTCGGAATGCTGGGGCCTGCGTAAATAAATAGGTCGTATTCCTCTGCGTCGTCCTGTGCGCTCTCTGCGGCGTGTTCCTCGTTCGCAGTATCCCCGGACGCTCCGGGCGTTTCTCCGCCGTCTGCGCCGCTCTGTGCGCCCTCCGTGGCGCTTTGCGCTCCATCCTTTGCCGGAGTTCCGCTCTCTGCGGTTTCCGCTTCGTTGGTGCCCTCCAGCGCGGCTATGATCTCCGCTTTTGTCATCCCATCATCTACGGAAACGCCGTGTTCATTTGCGATTTTCAGCAATTCCGCCTTTGTCATGGTGGGTTTGAACTCTACTGCCATACTTTTTGTACCTCACTTTCTATAATGGGCATTTTCCATTCCGTCATCATTTCTCCCAAATAGTACGGGGCTGTGCTGTCCGGGTACACGATCATTTCAAGGGGAGGTATCAGCATGTACCGTTCCCCGATTACGCCATCTTTCAACAGTGCAATCCGAATTCGTGTCAGCAGATTTAGAACGCATGTCGCGCCCTCGCTTTCATCCTCTGAATATGTCGCGGCAATGATACGCACCGTGCAAACGCTCTCCGGCCTTTGCCCCGGCTCCTGTGTGTCTGTGCCTTTGATATACTGCAACAGCAGATACGGGACGCGCTCCGTTTGTGCTGTTTTGTTTGGCAGTCGCATTTTATATACTTCTGCCGGGCGTTCTCTCGGCTCTCCGCTTCTGCGGTCAACGCGGACAGGTAGAAGAATATCCGACGTTTCGTTTCTCACGAACGCTTCTAAAACGTCCAAAAGGTCTAATGGTGTCATTGCTTACCCTCCGTACCCGTTCAGAATTCGGGTGATTTCGTGCTCGATTCGCTTGTTGACGACTTCTTGTGTCTTTTCTTCTACGCGCTCAACGATCACGCTGTTTCCCGCCATCTGCGCGGTTGACGGCCCCATGAACTCGGTGATCGGCAGGCGGCTTTTCCCGTCCCGCTCGAACATTCCTGTATGCCCGCTCTTCATCTTCGCAATAAACGCTTCCGCGAACGGCGTTCTTCCGTTCCCGTTCATTACTGCCGCCGAAACGGTGGCGCGCTGGACGGGAATGGTCGGTGATACATTGAATCTATAAAGCGGGATTTTGTACCCGGCGAAAGAAACCGTTCCTATAATGCCGCCGTCCACTTTTCGCGTTCTTACATTGATTGTCGTTTCGGCCCGCACATTCTGCCGCGAAATCGCGTATATGCCCGTAATCCCTTTGACTGTTTCCGACCGAACGGTATTGTTTGCCCGCCGGATAACGCTTGAAATTGCTTTCTCCGCGCCTTTTGGTACGCTTGACAGGATCGTGTTTACCCGTTCGATTTGTTCGGATGTAATTTGAATCATTCGCTCAACATCTCCAAATAAAGCACGATTTCGCCCGCTTCCGGGTGTACTTTTGCAATCTGGTAAATGTGGTCCCCGATTTCCACATTCAACCCCTTTTTCGGAATTTGTTTTAGAACGGAAAGCGGAATATATACAACAAGGTCAACCAGAACAAGACCGTCCACATGATCTGTGGACGGTCTTGTTCTGTCCTGCGCCCCTCCATCATCAATGATAACCGGGGCTTTATACCGTATCCCGTCAATCCAGAATTCCATAACGTCTGCGTGTTCCTTGCTGTTATGGAATACGGCTGTCAAATCCCGCTCAACCTGATCTTTGAAGTTCATTACAGCACATGGGCCACAAACCAACTGTTTACCTCGTGGGGGACAGTCAGAGGTTTGCTGTTGATCTGCAAAAAACGACGGTCCGGGCGGCGTTCAACCCATGTCTGCGGCACCTTGTCGCCCTCCACGGTAACAAAGCCCTTTCCCTCTTCGGGAATCATGGTAATTGCGCCGTAGTAGATGGAGTAATCCGCTTCCGTGGACATCAGCGCAAGCGCGCCATTTTCCACAAGGGGCTTTTCCTCCGGCGCTTCCGGGCTGGTCCAGTCGTCAAGATACCATTCGTTGTACTGGTAGATGTCCAGTCCCAGTTTGTGAATCGTCCCGACATAGGTAGCACCGTTCGGAAGCTGTCTTGGCTTGATAATTGCAAGGTCATACGCCTTAACGTCCAGAACTTCCTTGACCTTTTTGTGGTTGATGAACGCATTTGCGACATCCTTTGCCATAATACAGATATTGCAGTTGACAAAGCCGTTCTTCTGCACGGTTTCGTGCCAGCGTTCAAGGTCTGCAATCGGGTCGGAAGTGTCTGCGTTCCACTTCTTTTCTGCGCTTACGATGGTTTCGCTGTTGGTAAAGCCAAAGTCGATTACTTCGTTCAGGCCGTCGCCAATAACCGGAATCTGCCCGGTAAAGATAGCGGTAGCGGCCATCCACTCTTCGCGGCGAACGATCATTTCATTCAGTTCCCGGAAATCCTCTGCCAGCTTTTCAACTGCGCGTTCCGCCGGGGTTCGCCCGCTGTAAGGGTTCTCGCCTGCGGCCCGCTCCAACAGGTCGTCAACGGTCGTTACCTTGTTCGGTGCAAGCAGTACCGGGGTATATGTCTGCGTCTGGTAGCCGCTGTTCAGCATGGTTTTCCCGCCCACTTTCGGATGAACGAACGGGGCCAGCTTGCGATTTCCTTTCTTGAAATCAACGTCAACGCTCTTCGTGGGGAACGTCCGCCGATTCTTGAAGAACGTATCGCGGAAGAATGTGTGCACGGGGGGCATACGCTGTACCAGCTTGCCCAGCGTGCGGGGGGTATAGATGGTGGTTTCGATTGCCATTTTGTTTCCTCTCCTTTACTTCAAAAAGATACCCAGCTTACGGAAAGCAGGTTTCAGGGCTTCCACGGTCACGCTGTCCGGCAAGGTCAGGGCCGCGGCGAAAAACTCTCCCGTCAGGTAGTAGACCACGCCGCCGTCCGTGGAATCATCCGCGGCAATGCCGCACAGGTTCGCAATCCCCGCCGAATCAACCTCTTTGACTTTCCCCCCACTAATCATAACGGGGGCCATTTTGCGGACGGTTGCGCTATCCGCCAGCGGGCCAACATCGGTTACAACGGGAAAATTTCCGGCAAAAATATTCTTCGGGGTGTAGTTGTCTTTCTGTACTTCAAACATCGTTCTTTCCTCCTTACTTCGCGGCGGGGAACAGCTTGTCAATGGCCGCGTCTACGTCGTCCGCGCCATCGTCGCCGCCCATTCCCTCGCGCTGGCTTCCGGCTCCAACTTTGCCCGCTCCGCTGTTCTTTGCGTCGTCGTCCCGGTCCTGAATGTACTTTCCGCCCTGCTTCTTCTGTTCTGCAAGAATGGCCTTTGCAACGTCGCCTGCGTCAACGGGATTCTTGAACTTTGCGTCGTTCACGATGGTTTCAAACCCATCAATCGCCACGCCCTCGATGTCCTGAATCCGTGTGCGCTCCGCCGCTGTCGCGTCCTGCTCGATTTGTGCCGTCAGGTCCGGGAATGCGGTTTTCAGGTCCGCAACGGTCTTGATCTCTTCTAACTTCATGCTCTGTTGCTCCTTTTCATGTTTCTTTTCGGGATGGTTGGTATTTGAAAAACCGCCGGACGTGTGGGCCGTCAGGCGGTTTAACAACGAAACTTTCATGTTCGGGTATCGGCTCAGGTCAAGCGAAACACTGTTCACGACGATTTTTGCCGCATTCTCTACGGTGGTTTCCGCTTCCTCGAACATCAGTCGGTCACAGAAACCAGCTTCAACCGCCTGTTTCCCGTCATACCATGTTTCTGCCGCCATGATTGCGGCGATTTCGTCGGCGGGTTTTCCTGTTTTCAGCGCGTAGCCATTCACGATAGACTGCTTGATGATTTTGATTTCATCTGTCAGTTTCACAAGGTCCGCTTCGTTGAAGTACCCCAGCAGGCCCAAGGCTGGGTCATGCACCATAAAAACGCCGTTTCCCGGAATCTCGATCACGTCGCCCGCCATTGCAACGATTGTCGCGGCGGAAGCGGCCCACCCGTCAATTTTTACGGTAATCTTTGCTGAATTGTTCTTTAGTCGGGTGTAGATCGCATTTGCGGCGAATACGTCACCGCCGCCGCTGTTGATTCTCACCACGATTTCAGGAACAGCGCCCAGCGCGTCTAATTCTTCTGTGAATTGCCGCGGGGTAACTTCGTCGCCCCACCATGTTTCCGACGCAATATCCCCGTATAAAATAAGTTCGGGCGGTTTGTTTTCTGCCGCCGCTCGAAAACTCCAAAAGTGCTTATTCTGTGCTTTCTTTTGTTCCTGCGGCATTGTCCTTGACCTCCTTTAGCATTTTTTCTTCTCGCTTTAACTGTGCGGCGTTTCTGTAAAAGTCCGACCCGTTCATTTCCATTGCTTCGCGGTCGCGTGTAGAAAAGCCGTTTTGCACTCGTTTTTCCGCCGCCGTGACCTCTTGCACAGGGTTCAAAAGTCCCTGTGCTGGCCCGTTCCATTCTGCCCCCGCATAGGCTTTTCGCCTGATCGGGTCGCTAAAAAAGCCGGGCGCAGGGATTCTCCCCTTTGCCACGGCTTCACAAAGCCACTCTTCATAAATCGGTTGGCAAAAATCATTTGCAAGCCACGTCCGATACATTTTGAACATTTTCCACGCTTCCAACAATGCCCCGCGGGACGCGCTGTAAGACGCGTTGAAGTGCTTTACAAGCAGTTCATACGGAATTTCGAGCGCCGCGCCGATTTGTCGGCAAATTGCAACAACGAACCCGTCAAACGCCGTGTTTGGTCTGCCGGGGTTCATGTCGTGCGCTTTTTCTCCCTCGTTCAAATCTACGATTGCGCCGGGGGCAAGTTCAATCGTGCTGTCGTCGCCCGCGTCCACCTGCGCTTCCTCCGGGATGATCTCGCCAAAGGCTGTGTCGCTGGACGCAGATTCTTTTTCAATGAACACGGTAAACATGCCAGAAACCACGGCGGCTACAAGTTCCGCGTCTGTGTACCGCCCTAACTGCTTCAACGATTCGATGACCGGGGCAAGGAATGGCACGCCCCGACGCTGGCCGATTCGCTCCCGGTTCATAATGTGAATCACATTTCGCCGCCCTGTTTTTTCTCCCCACGCTTCAACGCGCGTCCATCCCGTTTCCGTCATATCATAGGAAAGAGGGTGGTGCTTGCTGATATGGTATGCTACGACTTCGCCCGCGTCGTCGGTTTCTACTCCACCTACAATGTGCGGGTCTATGGCTCCGTAAGGGTTGCTCAGTCTATCCGCTTCAATCAGGCAAATTCGCAGGTCATACGGCATGTTGACGCGTTTTGTTACGGGAAGCGTCGCTATCACGTCACCGCTCATAAGCCAATTCAGGAATGCGAGTTGTTGCAGTTCATAAAAATTGTCCAGCCGTTCCAAATCACACGCAGGGGAATCCGCCCACAATGCAAATTCCCGCTCGATTTTCCGTTCAAGATTACGGGCTTCATCTTCCGAAATGCCCAAAACTTCATAATCGAGTTGACTTTTCAGCCGCAGGCCAGAACCGACAACGTTTGTCCTGCACGTTTTGATTGCTCCCGTCGCCAGCGGTACGCCCATGTAAAGATCGCGGCAACGTTGCCGGAGAATGGAAAGGTTTTCTTGTATATCCTCTTTCGCAGACCCGCCGCCGTATAGCCATCCCAACATAGATTTTTTTGTTTGTGACGCGCCATAATTACTGTATCCGCTGTCCAGTATTTCCAGCTTTCGGCGTGCGGCGGCGCGTTTCACGGCCATTCTCGGCGATACTGCGGCAATCATGCGGTCAATCCTATTCACGCCGCTTTACCTCCTTTCTCACAGGTCACGCGGCACGGCTCGAAATACACGGTTTCTTCCGCCGCGGGACGCAAGATTTTCCAGCCGCGCAACCTCGTTCTTCCAGTATTCAATTTGCTTCCTGATTTCTCCAAGATTCGCTTTCGTCAGGCTCCGCGAACCGATGGTGTAGCTTTGGTGCGTCGTTACCTCCAATTCTGCGGTAAGCCACGCTTCAAGGTGTTTTTTTGCGATTTCAATGCTGATTCCTGCCATTTATAAAATTCCTCCCGTCGAACGTCTGCCCCTGCGCCTTTGCGGTGTTGTCTGCGCTTCCCGCTCCGGCTTTTTAAGCACCGGGTTTGCGATCTCCAATGCGACAGTTGCATAATTTCGGATGTCTAACGGCTCATTTCTTTTGTACCCGCCGTCTTTTAGCGTCCAGACGTATTGCGCTTTTCCTTTTTTGTACGTGATGACCATTTTTTCTGCGGTCAATCCCCGGAAGTATTCCTGTGTGTACCCCCGGTCTTTTTCCCGCGGAAAATGGCAATAGTTCGGCCCCTCTTCCTGTACTGCCAACCGTTGATATAAAAGGGCTTTCCCGGTGTCAACGCCCACCGTGAAGAGTGGCGTTTTCACGTTGTTTGACGTTGACGGCCTATTGAAATACGGAACTTCTGCGCCGCCTTTTCCTTTGATCGCAAATACGCGCCGCGCAGTCCGTTCTTTGCAAAAACGGTAGACCTGCGTTGTGAAGTGACCGCCGGAATCAATGCACGTGCAAATGATTTTAAGCCGCCGTCCGTCTGCCGTTGTAAAGGTCTGTGAAAGGAAGCGGTCTAATTCTTCCCATACGGGTTTCAGCTTCAAATCCCCGTAAATCGCTTGATATTTGATTCCCCAGCTTTCCTTGTCCTCACCCCAGCCGACAACCTCCATTTCAAAGCGGTCGTCCTGTACGTCTACGCCAGCGGTAAGAACCAGAACTTCTTCCGGGACCTCGCAGTTGTACTTTTCCCGCCGTTTGTATAGGTCGTCCGTTTCGATTTGCTCCCCGTCCTCTTCCCATGTTTCGCCCATCTCTGTATTTGTCCATACTTTCAGAAGTTCGATGTTTCCTTTTTTCTTCTCTTCGTTCGCAGTCAAAAACTTTTCTACGATCTCGCGCCACTCCACAAACAGGGAAGCAAGGGCGTTCAGGTGGAACCCGCGCACCTTTCTATCTGGATAGGCCGCAACAAACTTTCCTTTCCCGAATTGCTCTTTCCACTCTGTTTCCCCGGATACAACGCCGCAGAATGGGCAGGCGCACCCTATTTCGTCCAATTTATCCTTGTCGAAAATGATGTTCGCCCACAAGAGTGGTGTATATTTCCCACATGCAGGACACGGAACGTTCCATTCCTCTTGCGTGCTGTGTTCAAATTCTACGGCAATTCTTGAAGTTTCTTTTGTTGTCGGCGTGCTTACACAAACTTCTTTTTTATTCCAAAAGGTCGTCAGGCGTTTTCCGGCCAGCAACAACGGGTCGCCCTCGTTTCCCGCAGTTGCCGGGTATCTGTCGATTTCGTCCGCAAGTAAAATCCGAATCGGTCTGGAAGCGAGGGAGGACGGAGAGTTTGCCCCAACCATTGTTACATGACCGCCGGGAAATATTTTCTGTAAAATTGTGTTCCCGCTATTGCGGGCCTTGTCGTTTACCTTGTTCCGCAGAACAGGCGTATCGCGTAGCATAGGGGAAAGGCGGTCTTTGCTGAACGTTTCCGCCATCTGAATCGTTGGTTGCATAACCATGATCGGCGACGGGTCGTAGTGCATGTAATATCCTATCGGGTTCAAAATCAGTGCGTCCGTTTTCCCGATCTGTGCCGCCGACATGATGACGACTTTTTGAACGCGCATGTCGCAAACAGCGTCCATGATCTCGCGTTGGTACGGGGCTTTTGATGTACGCCAGCGCCCCGGCTCTGCCGATGATTCGGAGGATAGGCGGCGGTATTCGTCCGCCCATTGCGAAATGGTCATGTTTGGCGGTGGGGCCAGAACCGAAAAAATCCGGGTGAATAAGTCAACTGTCGCTTTTTTCGTTTTCGTTCACCCTTTCCCCGAACGCGGTTTTGAAGTCTGAAAGTTCCATCAACGCTTCGTCGATATGATCTTTCATCAAAGCGAATATTTCCGCCTTGTCTGTTTTTTTCGATAGAACCGGGGCCAGCTTTGACGGAATCGCCATAAGCCGCGATTTGAAGTTCACAAGCATGTCGGTCATTACCGCTTCTACATCCTCCGCGGCGTGAAGCGTTCGTTCTTTCAACTGCAATTCGTATTCTTCGTTTTTTCGTTTTGCTCGAACCAGCTTCGCCCGTTCAGTGTTGTAATCTATTGTTTCTTCGCTTTCCGGGTTCCGCTTCCGCAGGTAATTTATATACCTGTGGTTCGTGTCGATCAGGTCGTACAGGCCGGGGCGAACCTCTGCAATCACTTTTTCGTCCCGCAGTTGCCGCACCCGCCGTTCCGATACGTCGAGAAGCCGCGCAACCGCTTTCGTGTCATAAAGTTTCACCCGTTTTCACCCCTCCCGCGCCTTTTGACACACCCCCTATAAAAAATCCTCCTGCGCCCGGAAGCGTTCAAAAAAAATTCGTAGCTAAAAAAGCGCCGGGGCTCGCCGGACCCGCAGGCCGCGCGGTTCGCTGAAAGGACCCATTCAGATTTCCAAATCTTCTGTGTCCTCCGCTTCGTCGTTGATCTCTCCTGTGTCCGGGTCGATGTCGTAAGCGCCCGAAAGTTTCTGCTTTGCGAGGTTGTATTTCCTCTCTTCAAGCCGTAGTCTGCGGCTCTCCATTTCATATCCCTTGATGGAATCTAACAGTTTGATGATTCGTCCGTGTGTCTTATTCAGTTCAGCTTCTAACTTCATTGCTCTGTCGAACGCACTTGCTTTAATAACGGTCTGCATTGTTACGTTGTAGTCCTGTTTTTCAAGGTCGCGTTCTTTGTCGCTTGTAAGGTCTTTCAGCGCGGCAATTTCCCTTTGAATGGCTTCCAGCCGCTTTTCCTGTTGTCTTGTTGGCTTCTTTCCTCCTGATTCGTCCATATCCCAAATCAGAGAATCTTCTTCCCGCTGTAACGCTTCCAGTTTTTCAAACTGCTGTTCTAAACGTTTTGTCCCCTTTGGGGTCCGCATTTCAACAACACGGTCAACATACAGTTCGTTTTTTTCTGCTTTTTCAAGGTCTGAAATCTTATTTTGCAGGTCTGTTTCTTTGGCAATAAGCAACTGCAATTCCGCAAGCATGTTTGTTTCCGTGTCGAGCGTGATTCCCTCGATATATTCCCTCTGTTCCTGTGGTAGATCACAAAGGCGAACCGTTGAATATGCGCCGTGCGTTTCTGCGTTTTTGTTCCCGGCTGGCGCGCCCGCGCCTGCGGCATTCTTATTTCCGGGTTGTCCACCGCGCTTCCTCTTCGGCTTTTGCGCTTCAAGTTCTGCTTGCCAATTATCAAGGCTTTTCCATTTCCGTACCTGCTCCGGCTTTACGCCCACTTTATCTGCTATCTGCCGGGCCGTCATTGTGCCGCCCGAATCCAGCCACGCCCGGCGCGCTTCGTCCCGCTCCGGGCTTCTCTCGCGTGCCATGCGTCGCGCCCCTTTCGTTTGTTTTTCATTTTTCGCCTTGCGCGCCCCCACGGAAGCGCATAAAAAACGGGCCATGTTCAAAACATGGTCCGTTTTCCTATTCCGCGCGGCGTGGAGGAATGCGCCGTGCGTATCGTTGTGTTCACTTTCTACAATACCAATATTACCACAAAAAACGGGCAATAGGTGGCAATCTTATTTTTCGGGGAAGCGATAACGCGAAATGGTTTCGTTGGCTTCAAAAAGTTTCGCCAGACGATCAAGCGCGGCGGCGCGTATGTTCCGACATTGCCGCGGGCTGTAATTTACCCGTGCCGAAAGGCGTTCCCATTGTTCGCCGTCTATGTAGAACCCTAAAACCAGCGCTTTTTCTGTGTAGTTCAAGCATTTCATTTCTGCCGCGATTTCCTCTTTTATGTCCGAAATTTCCCTATTCTCGCGGCGCAGGCGTTCAATCGTCCTCGTTACGGAACGTGGTATATTCAAAACAACCTGTTCAACAGGGTTTGACGTTGTTCCTTTTCCGTGCGGCATACCGTCGGAATTTACAGCGCCCAGCGTCGAATAATACTGATCTTCAAGGTTCTTTATTACCCGCTCGTTCATTTTGATTGTTTTTTCCGCGTCCCTGTAATAATGCAGAATCGCAATAACTTTATTTCTGTTCACGTTCGCTTCCTCCGCTATGTGTCAGGGCGGTTTGTATATCCGCCGATAAATTCGTGTGTTTTCCGCGCGCTTGATTTCTGCCCGGTATCTCTGCTCAATCCTTTTTGCCCGTGATCGTTCCCGCTTCCGCCGCTGGGCGGTGTGTTCTGTCATCAGCGGCCCCAGTTCCTCGGCGATTTCTTCGAGTTGGCCTGACAGTTTATCAACCGTGCTTTGAAGCACATCCTGTATAAACTGTACTGCCTGCGAAATCTTGCTGGCCGCTTCCTCGACCGACAATGCTGTTCGTTCCGCGAGTATCCGGGCGGCTTCTTTCAGTTTTTCCGCTTCCTCCGCCGCAAATCCACCGAAAGTAAATGCGTTCTGTTCGTTCATCTTCGCGCCCTCACTCTTCGACTGGTGAACAGCAATACGAAACCGTACAGCGGATTTTGAACCGTCCTCCACAGCGCGGGCACGTCGCAGGCTCCCGTCCCTCTGTCCCTCGAATGCTGAATGCGACAGCTTCCGCCGCGTCAAATGTCTTTCCGCAATAAGGGCAAACCCCAAGCCCCGTGCTTTGCGTCGGTTGCGGCTTTCGTGCCTGCGCGGGTTTTGCGGGGCTTTCACGGCTCCCCGTGACTTTTTCCGTCCCGCTCGTGTCCTGCGTGTCCTGCGGGGCCTGTGGGCTTTCCTCTCGCATTTCCCGCCCCGGTTCTTCCTCCCGGTTGATTTCTGGCTGTGGTATAACAGACGGAACGCAATTCGTCGCGGGCGGCGCGGCTTCGTCCCGCTCCCGGACTTGTTCGACGGGCGGTGCGGTTTCCTCTGCGTTCTCCGGCGGATGTTCGTTGTAGGGAGGTGGAGGGGCGTTCTCTCTTGTGTTGTGCGGGCAAACTTCACCCTGCGGCAAACGGCAAACATCCTGCCCGTTGTACTCGCACTCTTCAAAATCCCGACAATGGAATTCCGCGTCTTTCCTCTCCACGTCCCGTTTTCTCTCCCGTGCGTCTTTTATGGAGATTTCCCCGGTCTGCTTATAATCCTCGAACGCGGCGCGTTGGTCATCTTCCTGCAATCCCGCCAGTTCATAGGCGGTCGAAAGGTTTATGCGGTCCTCTCTTAATTCTGCTTTGAACTCCGGGGACAGGTGGCGAATGATGGTGTCATACCTCCCGATCTGCGACGGGCTTGTGTGAAGCACCTTTGCTATAAAATCACGCGTTCCATCCGTTTGTACTTCCTCGCCGCCGAATGCGGTTGCTACAATCTTTTGCAGGACGGCCACGAACCGCGGGCGGGTCTTTGCCTTTTCCAGCACGTCCCGCAGATAACGCACTTCCTCGATTTTGTCCCACGCGGTTTTCTCACGTTGGGAGTTGGTGACAATCAGGTTCAGCCCGTCCCTGATTTCCTGATCTTCCGCCGCGTCCTCCGTCGGCTCCACGGCGCAGGTCACAAATTCATATTGCGGTTTCCCGTCCTCGACAAGCGCCAGCGACGCAAGACGGCGGCGGTGTCCCGAAATCACCTTGTACTTCCCGTTTTCGAGCGGGACGACAACAAGGTTTTGAAGAACTTTCCCCGCAATTTCGATTGCCGCTTTCAGTTCTTCAATCTCCCGCATGGAATAGAAATTTTCTTCCGACGGCACAAGGTCGAAAATGCTGATTTTCTTTATCTCACTTTCAGCGGGGCGGGGGCGGATGTTTCCGCCGCCCTCCGCCGCCTGCCGTGAAGCGTCGTTCAAAATCTGGTTCAGGTTGAATTTCCCCATAATGTATGCCCCTTTCTGTCCGAATCGGACGGTTTACCGATGAACACCAATTCGCCCGCGGCCCTTGATGGGTTTGAACGCCTTTCTACATCCGTCCGGGTCGCCGCAACCGAGCCAAAACCCCGCCCTGCAAAACCGCTCGTCTGAAACGTCGTCTACGTCCAATCGTTCGCAAATCCCGCATTGATACGCCCGTATTTTCGTTCTATTGTTTTTGCAATATTCCGGGACAGCTTCTTTTTCTCTCATGTCCGGCCCCTCTGCAAATACTCTCGCACGAATGCGATATAGTCCATAGCCGTTCCGCTCCGGCGGCTGTATTCTGCAATGGGGGATTCTGAAAACGTGCTTTCTGTGACTTTCTCCGAATACCGAATACGGGTGTCAAATACGGGATATTCCGGGCGGCTCCGCAACCACTCTTCACCCTGCTTTTCTGCGTCCGCCCGGATAAAGCAGGTAATCAGGCACCCGGCCAGCCGCAAGCGCGGGTTCAGGTCGTCCCGTGTGTCCTCAATCTGCTCTTTCAGTTCGGCCAGCCCGTCGAATGCGTACTTGTCAATCTTAATCGGAATAATCACGTCGTCCGACGCGACAAGGGCGTTTATGGTGGAAATGTTGATGTCCGGGGCGTTGTCGATGATACAGAAATCATATTCACCCGCTATGGGGGCCAGCGCGTCCCGCAGGCGCGTTTGCTGTGGTCTGGTGCTGTCCATCATTACTTCCATGTTTGCGCGAATCAGCGTCATGTTGGCGGGTAAAACGTCGATCTTCTCGAACCGGGTCTTTTTGATGACCTCCCGCACATCCAGCCGCCGTGCGGTCAGAACGTCGGAAAGGCTCTTTGCGTCGTAGGAATGGACCCGGAACGCCTTTGACGTGTTTCCTTGCTTATCGTTGTCCACAAGCAGAACCCGCTTGTTGTGGAAAACTGCGAGGACATGGGCCATATTGTCGGCGGTCAGCGTCTTTGCAACTCCGCCTTTTAGGTTGATGATAGATATGGTTTTCACCGTGCAAACCTCCTTGTTGTATTTTCTCCGCTCGACAGCGGGGATTACTTGCGCCGCTTCTTCCGTCGCGGCTCCTGTATTTTCACCAGCGGGCCGCGTCCGTCCAGTTCGTACAGAATCGCCGTTTCCCCTGTGTTGGTGCTATGCTGAAATACAATGTCCGTAATCGTATGTTCCTCCGCTCGAACCTTGAACGCCAGTTCCGGCGGGTGGATTTCCCGCCCTATCGTGATCGTGTCGCCGATTTCGTGAGGGCATAAGGCCGTAATTTTTATTGTCATGCGTCCGCCTGCTTTCTTCCTGTCCCGCGGCTATCCGAACCGCCTATTGACGAATGCCACGAATTCCGGCGGAAGTAGGCAACCGCTTTCCGTTTCTCCGCAACACTTCTTTTCGTCCTCCCGGTCCTCTGCCTGCCCCTCCTGTCCCTGCGGGCGCTGGGCCGCGGCGATATGGACCAGCTTCCCGCTGTCGTCCAGTTCATACAGGAAAATAACCGTCCCGCGCTTCACGCTATGTTCGCACACAATGTCAGTGATCGTGTGGACCTCTTCAACGACTGCCGCCGGGTCAAGGCCGAAACACCCCGCTTCTTCTGGCGAAACCCTCCGGCTCGTTTTGATTTTGTCCCCAATCTCAAAGGGGCAACGGGCGTTAAATGCCGCAAATTTCATCATTGTTCCTCCACTTCTCCGGGAAAGGCTATAACTTCCCCGGTGCTTTCATCCACATTGATTGTGCATTGTGTTTCGTCTGTTGGTTCCGTGGCAGGCCGGGTCGATTTCTGTACTTCCAGCGCCCGGCGGCATTGCTGGGCCAGTTCGGAAAGCTGGTTCACGAACTTTTCATTGATGACGCTATACGGCATGATGACCGCCGCAAGGAAAAACCCGGTCTTTGCTACGATATACGGCGCGCCCTGTGGCGTTTCCCGCTCGTATAACTGCACCATGTCCGCGACATCTTCCAGCGGCGACAGGTATTTGCTCTGAATGAACGAAATCCCGCGCCGGGTCTGCAACGGCTTCAACATGCCACCATCGTACACCAGCGAAAGGCCCTCTTCATCGACGCGGCGTTCTGTCGGGTCGGTGTCTGATAGGTTGATTCCCTGCGGGGCGCGCTGGTGCCGAAATACAATCTTTTCTTGCTGTTTTGTCGAAATATCGAACATGGAATAGATATTTTCTTCGTCCATGTACGGAAGTCCCTGTATCGGGTAGATTGCGGAGGAATCCCCCAGCCATTGCGAAACCTCTTCGTCGGTTTCCTGTCTGTCGTACAGACAAAAGAACTTCGATCTACTGCAAAGGGAAGCAACTTTCTTTAGCTTCACGCGCGTTCACCGCCTTTTCTCATTCTCTTACACCGATCTTCTTTGCGGCAGGAAAAACAGCGCGTGTGCGGCCCTCTGCGATCTCCAATACGGCACTCTATCCGCTTTTTGATTTTTTCGCTGTTTCTGCATTCCTCGCACTTCCCGAAATATGGGCAACTCTTATCGCACATGCTCCGCACCTCATTTCCTCCGCCGCACTTTCTTTTTCTTCTTCCGTGGCCGGGCCGGAGGTTCCGGCGGCTCTGGCGGCGTGTATTCTTCGCAAAGAACTTCGATTTCCTCTACATCTTCCGGCGGGAAGCAGAGTACCGCGCCGGGGTCGTAGGTCTGCCCGGTCCAGTCTGCTTTGAATTTGTCAAGATCGTTTTTGTATCGCGGGTACGGGTGAACCTGTTCGGAGTAATAAAGCGCCATCATCATTCTTTCGTCGTCTACCGGGTCCCAATTATGCAGATGGTAGGAAGTGTGGTTGTCCCACGCCCAAAGAGAACACATAACGACAAGGCCGTTGAATTCCTCGTTTGCCCGCTGGATGTTCTCAAAATCCCGGTATGTCATGCCTTGCCCCTTATACCGCCCCCGGATTTCATCAATGGTTCTCCCGCCCGTTTTCAGGCGGCAACGTACCACTTTCGGTTGATAGGTCATGTATTTTCACCGTCGCTTTCTGTTGTAGATGACCAGCATTGACGGGAACGGGGCGGGGGCGTATGTGTTGCCCTCTTCATCGGTGAAGCGTAGCCGCCCGCGCACAAACCGAATTTCCGCTTTCCCGTATATGTAGTCATGAAAATATGCTGTGTCTGTTCTGGCCGGAATCAGAAGAACAACCGTTGTCCCGCTTCTGGATTCTTCATAGGCTTTGCGAACCCATTTCCCGGTTTCCCGTCCGTATGGAGGGTTGCACCAAACAGCACCCCCCCCCCGCAAGATTCCAAGGACTATTCAATCCATCGGTTTCCGGCGTGTAGTACGCCGGGCATTTTGCACTTTTGGCCGTCGCCGCCGCGTCCAGCACAAACCCGAATTCATCATTCAGGCGGTCGAAAAAGTCCTGCGGCGTGCAATAGTCCATTTTCTTACTGCTCAATAACGCCGCGTTCATTCCGTGTCCCGCTCCTTTGCGGCTTTCACCGCCGCCGTAATATCTCCACGCCCTGCGCCCTCGACCTCCACGCGCACCACGTCGCCCGTTCGATATACGGCAATCTTCCGGGCCGGGTGAACGGCTTTGATGATTTCTGCAACGGCTCCACCCGCCGCGGCAACCAGAACCACAAACCCCGTCCAAATCCAAAAGGACGAAAAGATAAATTTCACAAATTCCATTTTCATTTCCTCCGTTCCAGCCTATCGGCTATGTTCAAAATTCCCACCATTGCTTCGTTGATATTTGAATCTGTCCCCGCCGTGATGGAGAGGACCCGCGCAATATCCCGCAATTCCTCCGCCGCTTCGACGATCTCCGCCGCCGCGCCGGATTCTTTCATACAGGCCGGACAGAACGGCAATCCGTCCGCTGTCGGCGCTCCGCACTTTTCACATTTCCGCGTTTTCATGTCGCACCGCCTTAAACCGGGTGTCCGAATACGACCACCGTTCCCGTCAGCACCGCACCGACCAAGAAGAACAGCCACGAAATCGCAAGCACCACAAGGATATTTTCTGTCCATCCAGCAACGCGCAACACCCATTTTCCCGCCGCCAGAGGGCCGCGTTTTCGCCGTGCGGCCCGCTTTGCTTCCGGGTCGCCCCTGTTCATGTCGTATGTATTTGCCTTTGTAGCCGCGGCCAGCTTCGGCGTGAAGTGCCGCCGGGCGGTGAAGATGACCCAATAGGAAATCAGAATCAAAACGCCTGCGTTCATTCTGTGTCCTCCTGTTCTCTGGCCCATGTGCAACCCTCGCACTCTTCCAGTTCTCCCGTGTCCAGCGGGCAAGGCTCGTTTTCTGCCCACTCTGGCTTTGCACAATCGTACTTCATCGGTTTTCCTCCTTTTCTTCCGTTTGGCCCCGCAAGGCCAGCATTTTTTCACGAACCAGCTTATCGACGACACGCCCCGGCGTTTTCTGTCCGCTCATTGTCATAAGCCGTTCGAGGTTATAGGCGGTCTGTGGTGTGACGCGGACCGTCAATTTCTGTCTGTGCTGTTTCTTCATTGCTCCCGCTCCTTTCGTGCGTGTAGTCGAGGAATAGGACCGCGCCATTGAATCTGACCCGCCATAGTTCGAGGTCTGCCGCGGTGACGTACTTTCTTCCGAAATGCTCTTTCATATCCCGCCACACGGACCACGGAACAAAAAAGAAGTCATTCCCGATTCCGGCGCATACGGCGGAGATCGCGCCGCGCCTATAATGCCGTTCCAGCGCGTCCCGCTGGTCCTGCGTCAGAACGTCCCATTTCATACGTTCTGTTGTTGTGTACTTTGCTTCAAAGACAATGGAGCGCCCGCCCGAAAGTGTCCCTTGAAAATCTGGCTGTGCGCTGGCCGTGAACCGTCCTTTGAAAATCCCGTCGCGGCTCTTTTCGAGGACCCGGAATGGTTCCGGGGTCTTGTCCACCGTTGCCCGCTCCCGCTGATCGTACAGGGCACAGGCGGCTTTTATTGCCTGCTCGAAAAAATGTCCCTGCGCGTTGTTGACCTTGTTTTGATAGCGCAGGGCCGCGCTCTTGTGGTCAATCTGCATTGTTTATCCCTCCAATTCCTCCCGCTCCCGGTCGTCGTGGTCCGGGCAGGGGAACGGTTCTGTTCTGTAACACTCTTCACAACATTCGTCGCACACAGCTTCCCCGCGGCGGCGGAAGTATTCGCAAGGCCGGACCCGCTCGACAGGTTTTCCGCATACAGCGCAATTCATGGTTCCGCCCCACTTTCCAGCGCCGCCCGGCGCGTGTGGTGGTCCATTCCCATCATCAGGGCTTCGAGTTTCAGGGCTTCTTCTCTGCTTATTTCCTGTGACGGCGGCAACTCTTCGCATTCTTTCCCGTCCCGCGGGAATATCCCGTTTTTTATCAGGAACGCGGAATAGAACCGTTCCATTTCCTCTTCCAGCGCCGCCCGGAAGAAATCATAGTCGAATTGAATTTCTAACTTCTCCGCCGCGGTGCATTCAATCCCGACTTGCTTTCGCTTTCTCCCCGTGTATTTCCCTACGCAACCATAGGCCGCGCGCCCGGTCACGGAATAGATCACTTGCAAAATCAACTTCCGTTCTATTGGCGTTTTGTACCTGAACCACGCCCATTCCCGGCGGTCCTCTGCAATGTCATCTTCCGTAATTCCATATTGCTTCATCAGGCGGTCAAGTGTGGCCGCGGCAGAATCCCGCTCCCCAGCAACGCCGCGTTCCGCCAACGCCTGAACGCGCTTGATTTTCTCTAAAATCCTTTCCCGCTCTGTCATGCTTCCCGTTCCTCCGCCTTTTCTTTTTCCGCCGCTGTCATGTCTGCAAAGTGGAGCGCAAGCACAAGGGGAGTTCGTGCCATTGCCGCCGAAAGCGTGTTGCTTCCGCCGCGGGCGGCTTCGTCATACGCTCCCATGTGCCATCGAATCGCAAGGGCTTCCGGCTCCGTCAGTTTCATATATCGCTGAATCAGAAACGCGGATTTCTCCCCGTGTCCGAAAGGGAAGTGGTCTTTCACGGTATAGCTTCCGTCTGCCTGCTTGTGGTAGAAGTCTATTTTGCAGAGATCGTGAAGCAGGGCGCAGATTGCGCGGGTTTCCGTTGTGAAGTTTCTCGCATATGGTCCATCAATCAGGGCGTAATACACGTTCAGGCTATGTGCAACCAGCCCGCCGGGGCAGGCCCCGTGGTGTTTCGCCCCCGCCGGGGCTGCGAAAAAGTCCGTGCTGTCTATCCACGAAAGCAGTTCCGCCGCGCCCTCTCTGGTAATCTGCGTCTGGTATATCTCTTTGAACCTTTCTTCGTTGGTCATTTGTGCAACCTCCGCTTCATAACTCCACAATTCCACCGATTCTTTCCACATCCGCCGCCGTTACAACCCGACGTTTCAGAATCCCGGTTATTGCTTCTCTGAACATTTCCCACCGCGCGTCCGCCAAAGCGAAATAACGCAGTTCGGGGTTTGCCCGCGCCCTGATTTTCAAGCCGAAAATAGTGTGATCGTCAATCTCTGCCGGAACCCTGTAAACGGCGATTCTCCCCGTTTCTTTATCAATCTCCCGGCATATCACAACAAGTTTCATCCTGCGCGGCTTTCTCGTTTCGTTCTGCCCGTCGGCTTTGCAATCACACCGTTCGTTCGCGTCCAAGTGTGCGCCGCACGCCGGGCATTCCTTGAAAGGCGTTCCCATGTGTAAACCTCCCTAAATGAAGTCAAAAAGTGATAATTGCAACGCTCCTTATCCGGCTCGCCTATTCCTTTTTTCGTAATTTCAAGTAAATTGACCAGCCCGCGAAGTCGTTGTATTCGTACTGAACCCCGTAATCTTCATCAGTCAGGGTCCATCCGGGGTATTTCTTTTCCCAAAACTCCCGGCCCGGACGCTCCCGCGCCCATTTTTCAATTTGCCGCCGATTGTATTTCCCGTCGTTGGCTCTGCTTGTTGGCCTTTCGAGGTTGTGCGAGGATGTCCACCGCTTTTTCCCTCCTGATTGCTTCACAAGGTATGTGCATAGGGCGGCAATGCCGTTTTCATCCGCCTGTAAGCGATCAGCGTTGCAAAATCCGATTCTGTCGCCGCGCTTCTGGCCTTTCCGTTTTCGTTTTCTCCACAATTCTTCCACCGTGTCACGATCTAACCCGCCATTCATAACGATATGATGATGAATGCGAACGGGCTTGTCGCTGTTTCGTTTTGTGGTGTAGGCCGTAATAAGCAGATATTTGATGGGGGGCAATCCTCGCTTTTTTCTGGTGTACTGGATACGGCGCAGATAATTTGTTGCTTCCCGTTCCGCGTCCTCTACCGTGGCCGGAATGTGTTTCGGGCTGTATGTAGCGGAAACATGCAACGCGTCAGGGTCGCTCCCAAAGTTCAGGTTTCCAAGCTGAATAAAATATCTGCGGGCGTTCTTGTCGTTCAGGTTCTTTTGCTTCGGCTCCGATTCCCGCACCTTTTTTGATCGCTTCCCGCGCCGGGACGCTTTGCTTTGCGCGTCTGTGTATGAAAATATGTCGATTTCGCGGTAGTTCTTTCCGCAGTATATTTTCTTTTCTCTGATAAAGGTTCTCACGTTTGCTTCACCCTCTTTTTGTGGATGATGAAGCGGGCGTGTTCTGTTCTCCCGGTATCTCTGTGCCTATGTTCGCAAAGGGGGGAAGAGGGTTCCTGTCCTGCGCCCCCTCCCTCTTCCCCCTTTGCAATCCCCCTTTACCCTCGGCGGCGCAAAAGAGAAGAGGGAAGAGGGGGTGAACGTTTTTGCCTGTTAAAATCCCCTTGTTCTTCCTGTCTGCGTGACAAGGCTTCGTCAGAAAGATAATACCCATTACAAGCCCGCCACGCCGCATAAAAACGGCGTTATTTATTGACTTATCCGCCGTTTCCTGATATACTTTTCGTAGGTTGATAGATGATATATTTTCATCGGCGGAATCCGCTTCGTGTTGTTTTGCAGAACAGCACGGGGCGGTTTTTCTTTATTCTGTTTTCCTGCTCTGGCGGGCGGTTATCCCTCCGCGGCTTTGTCCTTTTCTTCCTGCGCGATTTCTTCCGCGTCCTGCTTCGACTGGAAGAGGGCGGCAACTGCCGCGCCCAGCGCAAGCCCCCAAATTGCCACGGGATATGCGTTCAGCATATTCAAAACATCGTCGCGGGCGGCGTTCACCACCTCTTCGATTTCGTCGTATGCCGCGTCGTCCTCTGTTACGGGAATGAATACCAAGATTTCAGAGTTCAGATAACAAAGCGGGCGAACGCCCCTGCCGCCGTTGTACGCGTTGTTGCTGTTCAGCGTGCCGGAGGAATCCACGCCGCGGACGTAGTACGAGTATTCAGGATCGCACGTCCACGGGGTCAGGTTCCAGCACCACGCGTCCACGGGCGGGGTAATGTCCCGATACTTCCGGCACAGCGCGTCGGACCGCAAGGCGATCTTGTCCACGGCGGTTCCGTAATCGGTCATTCCGTCGTCGGCGGTCAGGTCGCTTTCCCAATCAAGGAACGCGGCCCGGTCTGCGCCCTCTGCAACCAACGCGTCAAGGAATGCCCCGTTCAGTTCCCGGCGCAAAGATGATTTCCGCCAGTCGTTGCAGTTCTCTTCATCGAACGCCCGGAGAAAAACAGGCTCCGCGGCCAGACAGAGCGTTCCCGCGCCGATGTCCTCTAACTTGACCCACTCCACGCCGCCATACAGGAAGCGCGCGCCCTGCGCCAGTTCAGCAAGTTTCTTCATTTCAATATTCCTCCTTTTGCAGTTCTTCGTTAATTCCTTTCACCCAATCCCGCACCGTTGCAGAAATCGTGTAGTAAATCACAGGGAGTAAGAGGGCGAAAACTTCTCCGCCGATTGCCTTATATCCCCGTTCTGCGAGGGCATAGGCCGCACCCGCCCGAAACAACAGAACCCCGGCCACGGTCAGGGCCGCATATTTCGCCACGGTCCATCCATTCAGCCGCCAACGCCGCCAGACGGGTTCCCGCTTCTCGCTGGGCTGTTCAGCTTGTCCCGCTCCAAGGTTGATTGTAATAATTTCCTGTGTCATGCTGGTTCCTCCTTTGTTGATTCGATTCTCTCCGGGGATACGATCACCACGGCTTTGTAATTCTGGTCCAATAGTTCGGCTTGAATTATCATCCCTGCGCCTGTCGGGTTCTTCCGATAGATCAGGGCTGAAATACGCCTATACCGAACACCGTTGAACATTACGGGGCATTCGGATTTGAACGCGGCTTTGACTTCTTCGTGTGTCACTTCGCGCCGCCTTTCCGTGAAATCTCGTATTCCGCCCCGTAACGGCGGCGTTTGCACCGCCAACAGGTGACTTTCATATTCACCCCGCCGCCGACGCGCTGAATATCATGTTTCCCGGCCTTTTTCAGTTCGAGAAAGCAGGGTAGGCAAAATTTCCGTTTCATAGCTTCGCCCTCTCTTTGATTTCCGAATAGAATTCCTCCGGGGTCATGTCCGGCGGAACGGTCATGCAAAGTGTGTGAAATTGCTTTCTGCACTTCGCACATTCCCGGCGCTCAACCGCGCCTGCTGTCCAGATGTTCACGCTTCCGCCGCGGCCTTGATGAAGCCCGACTTCTCCGCAGAACGGGCAAACCACGCGCAGTCCGCCTTTCACAATTTCGCCGGATTCGCCGTAGATCACGCCGTTTGTTGCTTCTCGCATTACCTTTTTCATGTCGGTTCGTTCTCCACTTCTTCGCATTCGCTGGCACGAATCCCTAAATAGCTTCCGCTGTGGTGGATGAAATAGACCTTTTCGCCGTCTGCGCTCGCAGAAGTTCCGCATACTGTGAAAATACGGCCTTTGTCTACCAGCGGAATTTTCGTGTCGCGGGTGATTCGTATTTTCACGTCGTCACCCTCTTTCCCAAATTCGCCTGACCTCTTCGCAACAGCAGTCCATCCCGTTTGTCAGCACCCAGTCTTTCAGATTGTCCCGCTGTGCGCGCTTGCAATGCCGCTCCAAAGCGTCGAAATCGTCTTGCAGGGTTTCCGGGTTAAGAAACTTCACCGTTCGTCCCGTGGCAACCGCCAGTTCAGCAGAAACCACAATGCACCCTGTTCCGCCGTATGTATCCGGGTGAATGCGAATGAACAGGCTCCCCAATCTCATTTTGAAGTAACCGGGCATTGCAATTTCTTCTTTTGTCAGGCCCTTTGCGGTTCCGAATTCCTGCACCGCAACCGCGCGGGCCTTTGCCGCCGTCAGTTTCACGCCGCCGGGATAGTCCTTTTTCTTCGTCATGGTTCAACCTCCCGCTCGAATCCGATCTTCATTTGCGCCGGGTAAAAGTCAACTTCCGGCCTACGTTTTCCAGTCCAGCGCAAACCGCCAGCTTGCCCAACGCATTTCCAACCCGCGGCCCGCAGACTTGCCCCGTTTTCAGTTTCCAGAATGTAAGTTACCAGCCGTTTATACCCCATAGCGCGGGCGGCTCTCCACGCGGCGGCGTATAACATCGAACAGGCGTTGCGGGTTCCGTCTGTGCATAACCTGTTTACTTCCAGCGTCCAGCCGTCATCTAAATGCCGTGCCACGGGTCGGCCCACAATGGCAACTCCAACAATCTTTTCTCCGTCCGAAAGCCCGATTGAAAATTTATGTCCCACCGTCGGCCCGTGGTGTCTGTGGTTCTGCTCTACGAACGCATTTGCTTCTTTGAGCGTCATAGGTACAATTTCAATCATTTTCAGGGCCTTTCTGTGCCACGGTAAGCCCAAGCCACCAGCCCGGATTGTTCCGCTCGTTCTCGTGCGGGCAAGGCCCGCCATCGTCGCAACTGGCTTTCTCGCACCCGGTACAATAGCGGCGCTGAAACTCTGTGTCCCAAGGTCCTTCTAAGACAGGTAAGGCCCGCAGGAATGCCCCAAGCATTTCCGCGTTCTGTGTGATCGCTTCAAAATTAGTCACCGCTCGAACCTCCTTGCAAATGCTCCGGCGCAGGCTTCCCACGCCTTTTGAAACTGGCCTGAATCCGCTGTTGCGCGAGAACGGGGCTGTATGCGGGCCGCTGGTTCTGGTCAAGAACCACATTCCCGTTTCTGTCGGTCTGTTCTCCGCGTTTCAACTCCAAGTAAACCGTTTTCACGGTCACGCCCAGCCCGTCGGCAATGTCCGCCGGGCGGTCACCGTTCTGATACCACGCGGCGATTTTTTGCCTGTCCGAAAAGGTTATATATTTGTACTTCCGCAACGTTCTTCACCCCCGTTCTTTCTTTCTGCTGACGGTTTTTGCGCTCTCTTGCATAAAAAAATTAGGTCACACATGGTCGAATGACCTTGTGTAACCTAATACTACTGCGTGCTAAATGCAAATTTTCCGAAAAAAAACCTTGCCTTTTTCTTTTTGGTATGCTATGCTGTTTTGGTATGGGCGCATACGTCCATCCAGAAGTAAATCCTTGCTCTTTCTTCGGGAAAGGGCCATTAGTCCAAAAGGAGGTGTAACCTAACATGAACAAATACGAATTGGCGTTGGTATTGAGTCCCGCACTTGACGATGAAGGCAGAGCGGCTGAAGTTGCCAAAGTACAGGCTGTCCTGGAAAGATTCGGCGCAAAAATCGAAAAAGTTGATGATTGGGGCAAAAGAAAACTCGCTTACGAAATCCAGAAAGTAAACGAAGGTTTCTACAGCTTCACAACTTTCGAAGCACCCGCTGCTGCACCTGCAGAAATCGAAGCTCGTATGCGTATTATGGAAAACGTTCTGCGTTATCTCATCATCCGCAAAGAAGCGTAAGAAAAAGGAGGGTTTTCTATGAACAAAGTGATTTTGATGGGCAGACTGACAAAGGACCCCGAAGTGCGTTATGCACAGGGCAGTGAACCCCTTGCAGTAGCCAGATACACTTTGGCAGTAAACCGCCGTTTCAAACGACAAGGCGAGCAGGACGCTGACTTTATCGGATGCGTTGCATTCGGCAAAGCTGGCGAGTTTGCAGAAAAATATTTCAAAAAAGGTCAAATGGTCGGTGTTGTCGGCAGATTACAGGTTCGTTCCTGGGACGACAACGAAGGGAAAAGACACTGGACAACAGAAGTTGTGGTAGAAGAACAGCACTTTGCAGAAAGCAGAGCGTCCTTCGAAAACAACAGCAGCCGTGGTGACTATGCCCCTGCTGCTCCCGCACCCGCTGCTCCCAAGCAGACAAGTGGTGGCGCTGACGGTTTCTACCCCATCGACGAAAGCATCGAAGACGACGATTTGCCCTTCTAATTCATCGAAAAGGAGGCTCGGAACATGATTCAGAAAAAACGTGGTCGCAGAAAAAAACGCGTATGCCAGTGCTGTGCAGATAAAGTGACAACAATCGATTACAAAGATGTAAGCAAACTGAGAAGATACGTTTCCGAAAGAGGTAAAATCCTTCCCAGAAGAATCACAGGCAACTGCGCAAAACATCAGAGAGCGCTGACAACAGCAATCAAGAGAGCAAGACACGTATCCCTGATGCCCTACACACAGGACTAAGATACCGCTCGATTTTTTACAAGAAAACAAGAAAGCTGAAATCCTTAACAGGATTTCAGCTTTTTTTATTTTGACTGAATGGATGATGTATGTTTTCTTATGAAGATAGCTCAGTTTTTTTCTGCCCATTTTTCCTTCCCCTGCCCTGTCCTTTTGGACAAAAACAGGAATAAAACCCAGTTTTTTCGCCTATATTATCTACAAAGGTCGTACATCCGGCGAAAGGAGGGGTTTTTGAATGCACAAAAGAAAAAAAGCCACCGAGGGCGAAGCCATACTCTCTGCCATTTACGCCATACAGTTAGAGCTGCGGCGGGCACAGGCAGGCTTTCAGGATGAAACGGACGAAGCCCTCATTGACAGCTACATTTACGAGATCATCTCTCTGCATAAAAAATACGAATATTACCTGCGGCGGGCAAAAGAATTGGGGCTGGCTGCCGCAGGATGTACGAAAATCAGCTGATACAAAAAGGGGGAAGAAATGTGAGTTCTACCACCGTTTTATCCGCCATGGTCATCACCTGTCTGGTGATTGTGGTACTGGTTGCGCTGGCAAAGCCGCTGCAAGGACTTTTTCGCTTTCTGCTTTCGGGGATTTTTGGCTCTGCCCTGCTGTTTCTTTTGGGCAGGCTGGGCTTTGCCGTAGGCGTCAATGCCGTTACCTTTGTAGTAACAGGACTGCTGGGGATACCGGGGGTGGCAGGCCTTGTGGTGCTGAGCCATTTTCTTTGAGAAAATATCAGATTATAGAAAAACGAAATGTTATACTTTCTCAAGACCGCTGAAGGGTTTGGGGAACAAAGAGTTCCCCAACTGGAATCCGCAGTCAGAATTCACTTCCGACGAGGAAAAGCTAAAGTTTCAAGGCTTTTAGCCGATGGAACTTTTGCTTTATACCTTTGTCTACTCGTCAAAGTCTTGAATGAAATGAGACTTTGACGACAGGGTGTCAACTTTTTGACACCCTGCCATTTTCTTTGAAAAATGTAGGTTTTTGTAAACTCCTGTCGAGAAGAAATGACGGAAAAATCAAAGGGGCAAATTGACAGCACGCCATGATTTGTGATATGATAACCACAGATAAAATCAGTATCGGAAACGCTGGTTTTATCGGAAACAAAGTCTTCTTTTATGATAAGAATACCCCCATTTTTCTTATCACTTGCCGAAAAAAACCATCGGGTCCCCCAATCCGGTGGCTTTTTTCATTTTCCCCATTTTTTTCAGAAAGGAGTCTTTCTATGACACCTGAACAACTGGCAACAGATCTGAAAAGCCTGCTTTTGCAGAAAGATTTCCGCACCGTACAGCAGCCGGAGGACACCCCTGTGTTTGATCTTTACATACGCATTGAAAATCCTGTCTGCTGTGTGCTGGCAGTGCAGCCCCATGACAGTGACGAGCATCGAGAAGATGTGGCTGCCTTTGCGGAAAGCCTGCAAAAACAGCTTCCTCAGATCCAATGTACTCAGCTCATCTGTCTGTATCTGACCATTGGCCCGGAGCCTTTGGCGGAAGTACGTCCTCTGGCAGACACAGACCGCATGGGCAATTTGCATCATATTGCATGGCATTACGCCACGGACACACAAACTTTGCAGGTAGCCGACGGCAGTCCGGACAAGCTTATGGGCATTGAAAAACTGCTGCGGATGGCTGCCACCGGAGAAGAACTGCCCAAAGACACGCTCCGGGAAGATACCACAGGAAAACGCCCCGTGGTGACTTTCACCATTTTTGCCATCTGTGCTGCCCTGCTTCTCTACGGCATGATGACAGGACAGAACGAATTTCTCTGGGAGCGTTTCAGCGTCAGCAAAGAAACAGTGCTGGGATTGGGGCAATACTACCGCCTCATCACCGCCATGTTCTTCCACGGCAGCATCATGCACCTTGCTGCCAACAGCATTTATCTGTTTTACTTCGGCAGTCGGGCAGAACTGCTGCTGGGCAAAGTCCGTTATGTGATTCTGTATCTCATTTCCGGCATCTGCGGCGGACTGTGCAGTGTTTTTCTGGGGCATTATGCCTCCATCGGCGCATCTGGCGCCATCTTCGGACTTTTGGGCGCCATGCTCATCCTCACACGGGAAAAAGGTTCCCGTTATACCGGCATGAACTACGCCACCATGATATTGCTGGCATTCACAGCCCTTGCCATGGGCTTTCTGGATGTGGGTGTGGACAACTGGGCCCATCTGGGAGGATTCCTCTCCGGCGCTCTGGTGTTCTTCCTCATGTTCCGTGCCAAAGAATGAGGTTTGCGGACGGTTGTTCCCTCTTGACAAGCTGGGAGCAACCGTCTTTTTTTGTACAAAACCGACCACTTTTCCCCACAGGTTTTCCACTTCTTTTTTTGGGGATAACTTGCCATTTATACACAGAATAGGATACAATAAGTGGGAAAAGGTGAAAATGTAACAAAAACCACACCAAATTTTCAATATATTCCACCAAATAAATTTGAAAAAACAAGATATAGTCCACAGGGAACCACTGTTATCCACACTTTTTCTGTGGATAACCCAAAAACCATGTGGATAACCAGAAAGGAAGGATAGAAAAATGGACCATTTGACACAATTATGTGCCAGATTGCAGGAAGCCGCATCCGCTTCCCCCTACGCAGAAAAAAAACTGGTGTTCGGTGACGGCTGCCAGAATCCCAGACTGATGATGATCGGCGAAGCCCCCGGCGGCGATGAAGAAAAGCAGGGACGCCCTTTTGTTGGCAAGGCAGGGAAAAACCTGTCTGCTTTTCTGGAAACCATCGGTTTGAATCGGGAAGAAATCTACATCTCCAACGTGGTAAAACTGCGCCCCACCAAGGAAAGCCCCAAAACTGGGAAAGCCGTAAACCGTCCCCCTTCCAAGGATGAGATCGCTTTTTTCCTGCCTTTTTTGCAGGAGGAAATCAAAGTGGTAAATCCTCAGTGGATTGTGACTTTGGGCAATGTGCCATTAAAAGCAGTCACAGGGGATGCCAAAGCGGTCATTGGGGACTGGCACGGCAAGCCTTTCACACTGGAAGACGGAAAAATCCTCTTCCCCCTCTACCATCCCGCAGCCATCATTTACAATCGGGCATTGTCCGAAACTTATCAGGAAGATTTGATGACACTGAAAGGATTGCTGGAGAAATAAGCATACAAAAAGGAGCCCGAAAAGCAAATTCCCCTTAAGAAAACATTGTTTTCCTTTTCCTCGATTTCTTAAGGGGAATTGCGACGGCTATCTTCAGAAGAAAACATACAAAATAAAATCTTATAAAAATAAGCAAGCTGGAATCCCCTATATCATAAGGATTTCAGCTTGCTTTGTTTTCTTATGAAGATGCCCCTAAGGCTCCCTTTTTTTTATTCTGCCAGTTTTTTCAGCAGTTTGGCATAGGTTTCCACGCCCAATGCCAAGATTTCCTCATCAAACTGGAACTGTGCGCTGTGGAGAGAATGGGTATTGCCTTTTTCCGCATTGCCGCTGCCTAGGAAAAAGAACATTCCCGGTACTTTCTGGAGATACAGGGAGAAATCCTCTGCCAACATGTAAAGGGGTGTTTCCTCGTAAGCATCCCCTGCCACTTCCTGCAGAAGCTCTACCAGTTTCGGGTCATTATCCACCACACGATACATATGACGGAACACGGCTTCTCCTTTGCAGCCATAACCCGCCGCAATGCCGGAAGCCACTTCCTGCACACGTTTTGTCATGGTTTCATAGGCTTCATCACTGAACGCACGCATGGTGCCTTCCAGCTTCACTTCCTTGGCGATAATGTTGCAGGCTTCGCCGCCATGGATAGCGCCGAATGTCAATACACCACTGTCCAGAGGGGATACGTTTCTGGACAGGATGGTGTGGAGCCCTGTAATAACTGCCCCTGCCGCCAGTACCGCATCATGTCCCAACTGGGGCTGTGCGCCATGGGCACTTTCCCCGTAAATATGCACATCCACTTCCCCGTTTCTTGCCATCATGGCGCCTTTGCGGCAAGCCACTTTCCCCTGAGGAACCTGGGGGAAGATATGACAGCCGATGATGCAGCGAACGGGATGTTTTTCAAAAAGTCCTGCATCCACCAGAAGCTGTGCACCGCCGGGGCCTTCCTCCGCTGGCTGGAAGATGAGCACCACGTCGTTTTCCAGCTCATCTTTGTGTTCCTGCAAGTATTTGGCAAAGCCCAGCAGCACTGTCACATGGCCGTCATGACCGCAGGCATGCATACAGCCCACATGCTCCGAAGTGAAGTCGCAGCCTGTCTGTTCTGTGACAGGCAGGGCATCCATATCCGCACGGAATGCCACCGCTTCTTTCTTGCCTTTGCCCCGAATCACTGCCACCACGCCTGTTTCCAGCCATGTTTCCAGCTCTGTAATGCCGAAGCTCGTAAGTTTTTCCCGAATATAGGCGGAGGTTTTGTATTCCTTCAGCCCCAGTTCGGGGATTTTATGCAAATCGCGGCGCATCTGCCGCAGTTCTTCTACCATGTTTTGAAAATACGCTTCCATTGGCTTTCCTCCTTTGTTCTGATTGTTCTCATTGTATCACAGACATCTTTCTTTGGAAAGGATACAAATTCTGTGGAAAATCTCCCCATTTTCGTATATAATAAAAGGCAAATACAAAAATCAAAAGATAAAGGAGAGATTTACCCATGGATTATGATATGACCAATCCCTATGAAATTGCGAAATACATCAAGGAAGCCAAAAAGGCAACCCCTGTCAAAGTATATGTAAAAGGCGATCTGAGCGGCGCATCCGCAGAAGGCGTAAAAGTATTCGGCCAGGGGGATTTCTGGATCCTCATGGGCGACCACGCTGCCGTACAGGCTCTGCTGGACAGCAAAAAAGACGCTATCGTAGACTGCGCTATGGAATATGACAGAAGAAACTCTGCTGTTCCCATGCTGGACATCACTGGCGTGGAAGCACGCATCGAACCCGGCGCATTCATCCGTGACCGGGTAAGCATCGGCAAAAACGCTGTTGTTATGATGGGCGCTGTCATCAACATCGGTGCGGAAATCGGCGAAGGCTCCATGGTTGACATGAACGCTGTTCTGGGCGCAAGAGCAACCGTAGGCAAAAATGTACACGTTGGCGCAGGCGCAGTGCTGGCAGGCGTTCTGGAACCCCCCAGCGCAACACCCGTTATCGTAGAAGACGGCGTAATGATCGGCGCAAACGCAGTGGTACTGGAAGGCGTACGCATCGGTGCAAACGCTGTTGTTGCAGCAGGCGCAGTAGTAACAGAAGACGTACCCGCAGGCGCAGTAGTAGCTGGTTCCCCTGCCAAAGTCATCAAAATGAAAGATGAAAAGACAGAAGGCAAAACACAGCTCATGGAAGACCTGAGAAAATAATTCTTTCTGGAAAGCAAAACATCCCCTCTAAAAAAAGAGGGGATGTTTTTTGTTGGACGGAAAAACGGCGGCAGTTGCCTGCCGCCGAAATGGTGTATCATGTGATTTCAAATATTACCAAAGATCCCAGAAGGAGTATGGTACTGGTGTATTGGGCATCGTACCAGGTTTCATGGCATTCAGGAACGCATTAAGAGCCATTTGCAGATCACGGTATGCGTCATTGACTGTATTCTGAGAAGTAAGCGTGGACTGCTGCAAAACACCATTTGCTGTATTTACAGCCTTTTGTAAATCATCCTTCTGCTGCTGTGTTGCCACCCAGTTTTTTGTAGGAGGAACGTCTATGCCATCCTGTGTGGAGACTACTGTTTTATCCAGCAAAGCCTTTGCTTCTGTTACTTTCTTCTGCAGTTCTGTTGTATCTGCCTGCTGTACGGTTACCACACAGCTGCCGGAAACGCCGCTGCCGTCCTGAGCTGTAGCTGTAATGGTGGCTGTGCCTGCTTTAAGAGTTGTAACTGTGCCATCGGATGCTACTGTAGCAATGTCTTTGTTCAGGCTATCCCATGTCACATTTGGATTGGTTGCATTTGTGGGTTCTACTTTGGCTGTCAGTTTTGCAGTATCCCCCACATAAAGGGACGCTGTGCCAGTTACTGAAATATGAGTTACCAGTACATTTTGCGGTTTCACTGTCACTGCACATGTCGCCTGATAATTGCCGTCTGCTGTTTTCACAGTGATAGCAGCTGTGCCTTCTTTCACTGCTGTTACAGTGCCATCCTGTCCCACGGTCGCAACTTCATTGTTGCTGGTTTCCCATGTCACATTCTGGTTGGTTGCATCACTGGGTTCTATCGTTGCTGTCAGTTTTTCACTGCCATTCACTTCCAGTGTCATTGCAGATTTATTTAATGTCACACCGGTCACTGGTTTTGTCTGGGGCGCATTAACTGTTACTTTACATTCCGCTGTCTTGTTGCCGTCTGCTGTTGTGACTGTGATGATAGCTGTGCCTTCTTTCACTGCTGTTACAGTGCCATCCTGTCCCACGGTCGCAACTTCATTGTTGCTGCTTTCCCATGTCACATTCTGGTTGGTTGCATCACTGGGTTCTACCGTTGCTGTCAGTTTTTCACTGCCATTCACTTCCAGTGTCATTGCAGATTTATTCAATGTCACATTGGTCACTGGTTTTGTGGGCGCATTGACAGTCACTTCACATGCAGCAGTCTTACTGCCGTCTGCTGTTGTGACTGTGATGGTAGCTTTGCCTGCTTTCACTGCTGTTACAGTGCCATCTGCAACTGTCGCAACTTGTTCGTTATTGCTGCTCCATGTTACGGTCTGGTTGGTTGCATTTGCAGGTTCTACCGTTGCTGTCAGTTTTTCACTGCCACCTTCTGCCAGTGTCAATTCTGTCTTAGTCAATGTTACGCCTGTTACCGGCACTGTCTGCGGTGCGTTTACGGTCACTTTACATTCCGCTGTTTTGCCGCCATCCGCTGTTGCAGTGATGGTAGCTGTGCCTGCCGCCTTGGCGGTCACATTGCCGTTGTTGTCTACCTCTGCAATTTCTGGCTTATCGCTTTTCCATGCCACTGTCTTTGTGGTAGCGTCATCAGGTTTTACTGTTTCATTGAGTTTTACTTTATCATTAACATTCAATGTCAATGCAGTTTGATCCAATGTCACACTGGTTACACCAATCTTCACGCCCTGTTCTACGGTTACCTTGCCGGATTTTTCATCAATGCGGCCATTGCCCTTAACAGTGATGGAATTGTCTGCCTGCAATTTGCCAATGGTACCACTCAGATCGATTCTGCCATATCCTTTATCGCTCACATAGAGTTCTTTTACAACTGTACCTGCTGGAATCTTCACATCCGCATCAGCTGCAACGATTTCCACCCGGTCTGCCTGCAGATCGTCCAGTGTGGTCAGTTTATCAGTATCCACAACGATCTGTTTCAGATATGTGCCATTATCTTTTTCCAGACCAATAACATCTGCGCCGTTTTTACGGATATATAAAGTACCTTTCAGCGCCTGTGCGGTCTTGTTGTCCAGTTTCAGACCAACAGGATTATCGCCATATGTTTTTTCTGTGTAAATATTGCCGCTGATCTTACAATCTTCAAAGTATACGGAGTTTTCACCGCCGCCTCTGATATAAACATTGCCGTAAATGGTCATGCCGTCAAATCTGACCTCACCATCTTTTACATCGCTGTCAACATAGAGATTTTCCCGTACGGTCATATTTTTCACGGTCACACCGCTTTTTGTGACAGTTGCGTTCCGGTAAGTGCCGCCGCTGCGGTCACTGCTGATGGTGATATTCCGGCGGGAACTGCTGGAGCTGGACCAATCATCATCGTCGTCCGTATAATCTGGTTTGCTTGCATTGTCCTTTGTTTTCACCGTATCGGGACGGATGCTGCTGGTAACGCCGCTGACATAAACGGTCATAGTGTCGATGTCGCCGCTGCCTTTGATGGTCACTTTATCCTTTACGGTCATATCTTCCACTTTCCCCTTGGAAAAGTCGATGGTAGCCTTATCAGCATTTTTGGTGATTTCCATATTTTTGATTCTGGCATCAGAACCCAGTTTCAGGTCTGTTTCTGCATCCAGTGTCAGGTTCCGCACCTTTGCGTCAATGGTAATGGAACCGGACAATTCTTTATCTACGATAACGTCTGTATAATCGCCGCCGGTAAGTTTACCGATTTTCTGGAATGTGGTTTTTTCCACGGTGGTCTTGCCGCTGGCTTTCACTGCGGTATCCTTCTGATCCATAACCATTTCTTTGATGTTACAGTCTTTCAGGATGATTTCGCCGCCGCCATCCACAATGAGTTTGCCTTTGACAGTCACATCTTCCAGTGTGATGGTCTTTGTGCCCAGGCGGTCGGAAATGGTCAGATCACCTGTAACAGTTGTATCTTCCAGTTTGGACTGGGTCAGGAGCATATCTTCTTTTTTGGTTTCTTCTTTATCTTCTTCCTTGTCGCCAGGCTTATAGTTCATGGTCTTATCCAGTGCCAGAACGGCTTCCGCTCTTGTGAGCACTTTGTTGGGCCCGAAAGAGCCATTGGGATAGCCTGCCATAATGCCTGCTTCGCTGACAGCGCCTACTACGCCTTTTGCCCAATTGGAAATGGCGTAGGAATCGGTATAACGATATGCCCGGCTGTCATTCTGTTTCAAACCCAGAATACGAGAGATCATCGCCGCCGCTTCCTGTCTGGTGACAGGGTCATTGGGACGGAAAGTACCGTCGCCGTCGCCGGAAATATAGCCTGCCGCCACACCTGTCTGGATGGCGTTTTTGCCCCAGTAATGGTTGGGTACGTCAGAGAAATAAGCATAGCCGCTCTTGCTGTATCCCATGGCGTTATTGACCAGCACTACAAACTCCGCTCTGGTAATCATGTTGTTGGGGCGGAAAGTACCGTCAGGATAGCCGCTGATGTCTCCTTTATCCACCCACTTATTGATGGTATTCTGTGCCCAGTGTCCCTGAATGTCTGTGGGCGCACCGAAAGCGATGACGCTCATAGCCATGGAAGCCGCCAGCACAGCTGTAATGGTAATCGCATGTTTCTTCTTCATAATTACACCCCCATATGAAAAACTTTTCATGGAATTTTTATCCTCTTCTAATGCTACTGTACTCTGTTTTTCCTTAAGAAACAACTGCTTTCCGCCATTCGTAAGAAAGCCTTAAACAAATCGTAATATCCGTAACATAAGGATTTTTCCGCTGTCATCCCACACAAAAAAACCGAAAAATTTCCCACCGTATTTTCAACACCGCCAAACTGTGCTATGATAAAAAATATACAAAATCTTAACACGAAAGAAAAAAGGAGGTGTATCCATGGAAAAAATCAAAAAATATCTGCCCAAATTTCGGCCCAACTGGCGAGGCGCACTGCCGGTGGTGCTTTTTTTCGGCGCATCTTTCCTGTTGGTGGCAGTGTTTTTTGACCTGCAATTTGTTATGACCGCTTCCATCATGACGGTGCTGTTCCAGATCCGCCATGCCCGATACAACTCCTGAGGGTATCTTTTCCGTCAGCTGGTCATCTGCGAAGCCCTTGCTCTTTTTGCCATGATCGCCACGTTGGATACGCCCCTTTCTCTGCTCTTGAATTTCACCATTCCCTTTGCGTTGGTTTTCCTGCAATCTTCACAATTTGTGCCAAAAGGCTACTTTGCCAGTGCCATGATATTCGTATTCCTGCAATTCATGCCGCCGGAACCAAAAGATTTCGCCGTACAGCTGGAAGTGGTACTGGTTTGCTGGGTATCCCTGGCCATCGTACTGAAGCTATATCCCTATTTGCAGCGAGGCAAAAAGCAGGCAAAACCTACGGTTCAGACACTGCACACCGGCCTGAAACAGCTTTCTCAAATGCTTATCCGCATTGCTGACGGGGAAACAGACGACGATTTTCCCAAAGAACTTTACAAATTAGAAGACACTTACCACCGCATGGCATATCAGATGCAGACGTTGTTCCAGAAAGGCGACCACGGCAAAAAATGCTTCGATATGCTGGCGGTCATGTTCCAGCGGAGTTTTTATCTGGTACGGGACAAAGCCTGGCAGCAGGATGAAGTCCAGCAAAATGCTCTGCTTCGTCTAACAGAGGTGGCGGAACTGGCAGAAGAAGCCTCTCAGACTCTCAACGAAACAGACAATACGGAACTCATTGCAAAAGCCCGCGATCTTTTGCAGCAAAGAGAAATGCCGAAGAACGGGTGCTCATCTTTTACCGAAGCTGTCTGCACATGCTCATACTAATTTGTCACACCTACCCTGCCACAAAGAAACAGAATCTCCAGTGGTTCGGCGTAGACTGGCAGGAAACATGGCTGAAATTCCGGCGGCGTATTTCCCGCCATTCCATCGAAACCCGGTTTGCCCTGCAGCTTTCCGTGGTGCTGACCATCAGCTGCGGCGCCAAGGCAATCTCCCACGCAAACCATGTATACTGGTTCCCTCTGAACGCATTTTTGCTGCTCCAGCCCAGTTTTGAGGACAGCGAGCATCGTCTGGTGACTCGTCCCATCGGTACGGCTTTGGGCTGCCTTCTGGTGGCGCTGGCAGAGCCTTTTCTGCCGACAGTACCCATGCAGTTTGCCTTTGCCTTTCTCATGATGTTCTTCATGTACTGCTCCACCCCCGGCACATGGGTGCAGCCCATTTTCTCCACCAGTTTTGCACTGATTCTGGCGTCCATGTCCATGCAGGACAATACATTGATCTGGCTGCGTATCGCCTATGTCATCACGGCGGTGCTGCTGGTTTCCGTCATCAACCTGTTTTTCTTCCCTACCACAAAAGAAAAGCAGTTTGCCCTGAACCTGCGGCGGCTCTTCCAGCTCCACGCCTCCTACTGGGAAATTGCCAGACGGAGTTTGTCACAAAACGTGGATTTACATGAGTACAATGAACTGCTGACGGAGTTCCATATGATCTACGCCCAATGCAGAGAATACATACAGAAAGAACTGCCGGGAGAAACGGGCACAGTGTATCATGAGCTGCTGGTGACCCTCTGGAAAACATTCTCCGAACTGGAACAGACAGCATATCTCATGCAGACAGGCTCGGCGGAACAGGACGAATATCCAGCCCTCATGGATTTGACCATGCAGCTGCAAAAAGAAATCTTCCCGCCCCAGCCCACAACACCTTCCGTTGCCCTTCACCGGGATTTTAGGGACAAAGACCTGACTTATGTACTGACCCAGTACATGCGCAACAGCGGACATCTGCGATCCTTATACAGTCAGGTGGCAAGCAACACTCTGATATTCAAAACAAAAGAACTTGCCCGCAAATCAAAACCACCCGTTGAACGGGTGGTTTGACCAGACCCTATAAGGGTCTATCTCTTGTGGTGGCCCCCTGAAGGG
>PPYE01643538.1_pt1 | contig 72888 bp, 69 predicted proteins | sample 1559881 | NCBI WGS metagenome assembly PPYE01 (sample SAMN08240022, study PRJNA423297) | Human gut metagenome, whole genome shotgun sequencing project. | reverse complement strand
GAACCGCCGTATACGGGTCCGTACGTACGGTGGTGTGAGAGGGGCGGAAGGTCAGTTGGCTTTCCCCTCTACTCGATTGTTTTCTCTGACCAATGTAAAGCCAAGTAGTAGCCGGTAATCCCCATCCCAATTAAAAAGCAGGCAGCGTCGAAGCTATTGACATCTGGCTTGAAGAGCGCATAAAGGATCACGACGACCAGCCAATTTGCAATTCCCCACAATACATTTGTAGAAGCGGAAGCAGGCTTTTTCCATGGAACATCCCATTTTTCTGCAGTGATCCCCTTAACAAAATGAGGAACGCCATTGGCAAACAACATGCCTAGAACTATACAAATAATCGAATCCATCGCAATGATCTCCTTCTAACGTGTTCATCCTGTAGTATACCTCTTTCACTCTAATTTTTCTCCCTATTCTTAAAAAAACTTATAGGCGGCTGAGCAGAGAATTTAACAGCAGAGAGAAATTGATGTTATGGTGGAAATGGTTAGAAAGAATTAAATTTAAAAAATATAAGGAGGAATTCACTGATGAAAGCACCATTGATTACTATGAATGATGGACACCAAATACCGGCAGTTGGCTTGGGTACGTATCAGATTCGCGGAGGGGAAGGTTTGGATCAAATCTTGACGGCGATTCAGGATGGCTATCGTCTGTTAGACACCTCCACCAATTATGATAGCGAAGGAATCGTTGGTGAGGCAATCCGCCGCTCAGGAATTCCACGTTCTGAATTTTTTGTGACGACAAAATTGCCAGGTAAATATCATCACTATGAGGATGCATTGATGATGATTCAGGAATCATTATTCCGAATGGGCTTGGATTATTTTGATTTGTATCTGATCCACTGGCCACTCCCAAAACGTGGCTTGTACGTGGAAGCATGGAAGGCTATGGTGACGGCGCAGAAACTAGGCTTGATCCGTTCCATCGGAGTATCGAACTTTGAACCAGAGCATTTAGATAAAATTATTGATGAGACGGGTGTGACTCCAGCAATCAACCAAATTGAGATCCATCCTTATTGGGTTCAAGAACGAATGGTAAAGGCCAATCAGGAACGTGGAATTCTAACTGAAGCTTGGAGTCCTCTAGGGCGCGGCAGCGATGCGTTGAAAGAAGCGGTGATTACGGAATTGGCTGAAAAATATGGGAAAACTTCCGCACAAGTCATTTTACGCTGGCATGCGCAACGGGGAATTATTCCCATTCCTAAATCACGGAATATACAGCACCAACGAGAGAATCTGGCTATTTTTGATTTTGAATTGACGCAAACAGAAATTGAACGCATCAATCTATTGGAAAAAGCCGACGGACGAATCGAAGGACAAGATCCAAATGAATACGAAGAGTTTGACTAAGCGGCATCGCTACTTTTTTGTATTATCTTTAATAAGAAGTTAACACCAACGCTGCCTATTCTTATCTGGACAAAGTTTATTCTACGAACAATTAATTTTCCATTCAAAAACGTTTTCAATTGTGGCATACTGAAAAGTAAGAGGAAGCTGCAAGGAGGACACAATGAAAAAAGTAGTGGCATTGATGGGTGTGTTGGCGGCGATATTACTATTTTTTTGGTTCAATCAAAAAGGTGAAGTGAAGGAACAAACGACAGCGGACTTTTCGCAGCCGGAGCAAGTCGAACCGAGCGAAGATTTTTTTACTAATCGTGATTTGAATGAGCTGGAAATGGTGACCTATTCACGCCATCAAGAGATGATGGATGATTTGACTGGAGAGGGAAAGTTAGTCAGAAAGTCGACGCATAAGGAATTTGTTGGAGCAAAAGCGAACGGCGAGGGCCTTTCTTGGACAGCCTATTTCGAAAAATAAAAAACGTTTTGATCATTTTTTTGATCAAAACGTTTTTTTGTTCTGCAAGAATTAGATGAAGCTACAAATTCACCTGAGTAAATCGCTGAACAGAAATTTTATAGGCTGCCCACATCGCAACGATATAAATCAGGATTCCTGCGGCTAAGATTGGAAGTTGCTGCATTTGCCCATTAAAAGTGACTGAGTCCAACCATTTAAAAGCAGGAAAGTGGACGATTACTTCCAAGATTATTGCTAATAAGGTCGCTGGAAATAATCCCTTTAGAAAAGAAGCGCCTACCTTATAACCAGTTTTAAAATAAGTCGTTAGAAAAATCAAATTGAAGCAGGCGAAGATCATCAACCCAAACCCATAGAAGGCAGTATTTGCTTCAATTCCCACTGGATTAGGTTGTGAAACCAGCTGCAGGCGTAGAAAGGCAAACGGAATTGAAATCAAGATTGTCAGCAGCTGCGAAACAAGTAATACCAGCCATTTTCCCAAGACGACTTCCGCCTTTTTCAACGGCAGCAGGGTAGAATAATAGATATCATTGGTTTCACGGGTGTACATCAAATTTACAAAGTTCCCAATCAGACTAAAGAGAAAGACCATCGTATAGGGATAACCGGGAATTAACACCAGCGGTCCCATTAAGGTGAAGACAAATAAATTTGGGTGAGCCGCTAAGCGAATCTCCTTATATAGTAAGTTAGAAATCATAATGTTTTCCCTCCATTCGTACCATGATGTCTTCTAGGCTAAGAGCTTCCATTTCATCAGGCTGCTTCAAATACTGAAAATAATCGATAAATTCTTTTTTAGGCGCATCCTTGATCAGCTCACCTTCTTTGATATAAATGATTGCATCTGCACATTTCTCTAAATCCGATGTAATATGCGTAGAGAAAAGAATACTTTTATCGCCATTTTTAACGATCTGTTGAAAAATTTCGAGCAGTTCATCTCGCGAAAACGGATCAAGACCACTAGTGGGCTCATCAAAAATAAATAGTTGTGCTTGATGAGAAAGAGCCAAGGCAATCAAATATTTGACTTTCATCCCAGCAGAAAGTTCTTTGACTTTTTTGTTCGGTTCCAAAGAGAAGAGCTTCAAATAATTTTGATAAGCGGTTTCATCCCAATCTGCGTAAAATCGTTTCGTAACTTTAGTAATATCTTTAATTTTCTTCTCCTTATAAAAATCGATACCGCCTAAAACAACACCGGTTTTTTGTTTGCAGGAAAGCTCATTCTCTAAAAAAAGCGTTTCAAACATCCTGACATGTCCATGATCTAAAGGAATCAAGTTTAACAGTGCTTTTAAGATAGTCGTTTTACCTGCGCCATTGACTCCGATCAGACCGACAATTTTGCCTTTTGGTATTTGAAAGCTGACATTTTTCAATGAAAACATCGGATAATTTTTAGTAAGTTCTGTTACTTCAAGTAAATGCATCATGATTCCTCCTTTTGATCAAAAATATTCTCCATCATGTTTCCGGTCATCCGCATAAAGGCCTCACTATCAATCAAGGCAATTCCTGTAGAGGCAGGGTTCGTGTCCCCAAGAACAATCAATGTATCTCCTGTTTCGATATTGAGAAGGTCGCGGGCCTTTTTAGGCAGGACAATCTGTCCACGAGCTCCTACTGGAACGATTCCAAAGATGTGTTTGCCAGCCGGGCCAATCGGGATTCCTTCAGTTTCTTCATTATGACGAATCAAATCGGTTAATGTAACATCGTACAGACTAGCTAACGCATCGCACTTCATTACGTCAGGTAAAGAATCCCCATTCTCCCATTTAGCAACGGCCTGCCGAGATACCTCTAGACGTTCAGCCACATATTCCAAAGACCAATTATTTCGATTTCTTAATGATCGCAAGTTGTTTGCGATCGGATTATTCTGATTATTCATACTTTTCATCCTCCTTGATTACACTTTATCGTACTTAAATAGAAAAAAGAACCAACTGTTTATAACGAATTTGGTTATGCTTGGTTGCATTTTGGATATCAAAGCTTTGAATAGGCAAGGTTCAGATAGGAGTGAGAAGGCGTAGTTATCATAAATTCAACTCCCTTGTGAAAAAAATACCTAGTCTTCTTGAAAGAGTCTATGCAAACTTCAAAATAAGAATACTTTAAAAAAAGAGCGCTGAAAGATGCGGCAGCTGACAAATCAGATACGATTTTAAGAAGCGAGCAGTAGAGTGTTTTTAATTAATAGATGTATTCGATAGGTTCTGCTTATATATAAATGAACAAGCTGATTAAAAGACGAAATAATAGGGAAAACGTAAAATATAACAGTAAGAAGAAAAAGAGTGTTAATTATTAATTCATTATCTTTGGTAACTTATTGTTTTCGTCAAATTAAGGAAGGAAAGTCTAAATGAAAAAGAACATTTTATTAATCAGCTTAACGATACTCTCTGTGTTCAGTACCTCTACTGCTATCAAAGCAGAAGAAGCAACCCAAGAACAAAGCCCCATCGAATCTGGAGATAGTTCAACTTCAGCTAGTGAAAATAACAATACTATTTTTTCATCAAATTCAAGTGAACTTAATGGTCAAAATATAGAAAACTCTATTGAAAAACAAACGGTAGTGGTGAATGGTGAAGTGGTAGAATTGGAGCCTCCGGTTAAAGAAGGTCAGGCCGAAGCCAATGCGACCGAAGCGCCCAAAGAAGATTTAGTCCAAGGAAACGCGCGGTCATTTAGGGCTGCTGCCTCATCCATTCCAATGTATCGTTTATATAATCCTAATAGCGGGGAACATTTTTACACGAAGACGGTGAGTGAGCGAGATCACCTGCGATCGGTTGGTTGGCGTTATGAAGGGATTGCCTGGTATGCGGTTGGCAATGGAGAACAGAGTCATGAGGATTATCGTTTGTTAGGTGTGCGAAATTATAATCAGTATGCATTAGGCGCACCAAGTGGCTGTGAAGGCGCATCCCTACTACAAGCATTACAATACAAAGGCAAATTAAGCGGCTGGAGTTTGCGCTCGTTTTTAAATACCATTCCGAAGTCATCAAATGGAAATCCCAATAATGGGTTTGTTGGTTCACCATTTGTTGAAAATGCGTATACTTATTCTGCTATCTATCCAGCACCGCTTACAACTTGGGGCCAAAAATATGGGAATGTTCAAAATATATCTGGTAGTTCAATGAATACCTTGATAAATGAAGTAAAAAATGGGAATCCTGTTGTGGCGTGGGTGACAATTAATTTTCAGCCAATTCGTTGGGGAAATTGGAGTTTTGGGGTTGCTGCAAATAATAACCATGCAGTCACTTTAGATGGGTTTAATAAGGCAGGAAATCAAGTACATGTGTCTGATCCGATCAGTGGCTCTTATTGGTTGAGTCGTACGACTTTTGAAGCGATTTATAATGCAAGAAAATTTGCGGTAGTTGTGAGATAGACTTATCCCTCAAGCTAAACAAAAAAACGGCCTACGCCGTTTTTTGTTTAGCTTCCACCCATTAGGAAGTCTAGAATGTTCCAGCCATCAGAAGTCTCACTGCGGTAAAGTTCGGTATAGCCGCATTGTTTACAACTGATAGTGGTAAATTTTTTGTTTTGAACATCGAAAATTTTGGCGAAGTTTCCGCCAGTTGCTTGGAACTGGTCAGAAGTATAATGTTGACACCCACATTTATCACAAACAAATTGTTTCCTTTCCATCTCTTTTCCACTCCTTTTTCATTTTCAATCCGTATACAAACTAGCTATGTGTTTCAATCATTGATAGTCACACGTTTGCTATCTGCAATTTTATAAACTGCGACAAGCTAGGCTTGTATCCTCTTTGATAGTTAAAATTATAACAAATTTAGCGCTTTGTTCCTCCGTCTTTAGGAGTATCTATTGAAATCTTTTTTGACAAATCATCGTTTGTTTGGTTAAATAAGAACATACGTTCGGTTAAGGAGTTGGTTTTAGATGGAGCTGGAAAGAAAAATAGAAATTTTAGCGGAATCTGCAAAATATGATGTTTCTTGTTCTAGCAGTGGTGTGGAGAATAATACACGTCAAGGAACGGTAGGCAGCACCGCAGTTTCAGGAATCTGTCATTCCTTCACGCCGGATGGTCGCTGTGTCTCGCTATTGAAACTATTATTTACTAATGCTTGTATTTTTGATTGTCACTATTGTATTAATCGAAAATCAAACGCGATTCCACGAGCGACCTTTACACCGCAAGAGGTAGCGGACTTAACAATGGATTTCTACATGCGTAATTATATCGAGGGGCTGTTCCTGAGTTCTGCGATTATCAAAAATCCGGACTACACATGCGAGCTTTTGATTAAGACCTTGAAAATTTTGCGTGAAGAAAAAGGTTTTCGCGGGTATATTCACGTCAAGGCGATTCCCGGCGCGGATGAAAAGTTAATTGAGGAGTTAGGCTTTTTGGCGGACCGTATGAGCGTCAATGTCGAACTGCCTTCCCGCGAAAGCTTGAAATTACTGGCTCCGGATAAAGATCCGTTTGACCTATATAAACCCATGAAGCAGATCACGACGGTAAAAAAGGAACAGGAATTTTTACCAGCAGTTCGGCGCGGTCCTAGTTTTGTACCAGCGGGGCAGTCCACTCAGATGATTATCGGAGCCAGTCCTGAGAGTGATCGTTCTATTGTCAAGATTTCAGAGAATTTGTACCAAAAATACCAGTTGAAACGTGTTTATTATTCAGCCTATATTCCGGTTAATCAGGATAATTTATTGCCGGCAGTCACGACCGAACCGCCATTATTGCGGGAGCATCGCTTGTATCAAGCAGATTGGCTGTTGCGCTTTTATAAATTCACGGCTGATGAGATATTGTCTGAGGATAGACCCAATTTCAATCTTTATCTTGATCCCAAAGCCAATTGGGCAGTTCAGAATTATCAACGCTTCCCCGTTGACGTGCAGACTGCGTCTTATGACCAGTTGCTGCGAGTTCCTGGTATTGGACCTAAAAGTGCACAAAATATCGTAAAGGCACGAAAATACTACCGACTGCATTTAACAGATTTAAAGAAACTAGGGATCGTGATTAAGCGGGCGCAATATTTTATTGCCTGCAATCATGAAACGCCAGCAGGTTTGATCAAGGACCCTGAATGGATCATCACGTCATTAATTTCTTCGAAGCAATACGAGGTGTTGAAAAAACACAATACCCAATCGACCAGCGAGCAATTGACGCTCTTTGATGTAGAACGGTTTGAACATGCAAAAAGTAGGTGAGAGCATTGCGAGAATCAACAGAGTATTGGGAATATGATGGGAGTTTTCTAGGTTTTATGACGGTTGTTGATCGTAGTTTTCGTGAAAAGCAATTTCCAGTCATGATTTTAACCCCAGAGACAGCCGTAGAAAGTCTGTTTTTTGCAGAATGGATCGAAACTAATCCCGAACGTGGGGAAAAAATCTATCGTCGTTTACGTCAACGACTAAGGCCGGAAAATTTTCTTTTTATTCAAAATGGATTTTATGCCACTCTTGAAGGAAAAGAACGTTATTTATTGGATGCCATCGAGATCGCTTTGCAGACGAAAGATTTATTAGAAAATCATTTAGGACATCCTTCCATCTTAGCTTTACGGAAAAGCATTCGAACGATGTTAGGAGAGAATCATCTACTGACAGGATTCGTTCGTTTTGAATACGTTGGTGACGTGCTATTCAGTAAAATTAACCCGAAACACTATGTGATGCCCTATCTTTGCCCGCATTTTGCGGAGCGTTATCCGCAGGAAAAACTCATGATCTATGACGAGACTCATGAGTTGTTAGGCATCATTGATCGCGGCGATATCCATTTGATGGAACATACCAGCTGTCCTGAATTTGCTGAAGCGAGTAATGAACAGGCAATTCGTCAGCAGTGGAAAACCTTTTTGCGTTCAGTCACGATTAATGAACGGGCCAACTATGTGGCACAGCGAAATCATTTGCCTTTGCGTTTTCGTGGCAACATGACAGAGTTTAAGTCCTAGGAAGAAGAATGCCTTTTTGTTCTAGATTAAGTAAACATTCTGCTAAATAGGAGTCGTTATGTTCAGGATAGATAGGGTGCGTAAGTGGTACTGGAGCAACAGTATCTGTCCTAGGCAGATTTTTCCCGCGGTATAATGGGTCATACCACAAAGGATCAGGCGTATAGCTGCGTTTTTCCATTTCAGCTAGGACCAAAAGATGAAATTGAAACAATTTGTAGTAAGAGTGAGTAAAGACATAATCTACTGTAGCGTGTTTCTTACCCCAGCCTTTTCCTCGCAAGGCAGCCACTTCTCGATGTTGACCAAGTAGCTGCTGTCTAGGAAGCAGCGGAATTAACGTTTCATGCCAAAGACGCATTTTTTCTCCTCCGTTCTTAGTTAACTGAATTTTTTCATATATTGTTGGGATTTACGAATGATTTGCTCTAGGTGCTTTGCTTTTATGATTTTTCCATTCTGCTTTATAATAGGAGGCATTAGGAAGCGAGTGAATCACATGGAAGAGAAAAAAGTGCATGGATCAATGGCGGTCTTAGCAGCATTACTGGCGAATGTGCTGGTAGCTGTCAGTAAGTTTGCCGGCTACATGCTTAGCGGCAGTGCCGCAATGATGAATGAAAGTATTCATAGTGTGGTGGATTGCAGTAACCAAATCTTACTGTTATTCGGCGATCGGCGAGCCGCTCGTGGTCAGAGTGAGCTTCATCAATTTGGCGAAGGACGAGCGAAGTATTTTTTTAGTACGATTGTAGCGACGATGCTGTTTTTCGGAGGTGGCGCCCTGGGTATTTGGGAGGCGGTGGAAAAATTATTCCATCCCAGTCATGAAGTTACGAATCCATTGATCGTATTAGGCATCTTGGTTTTCGGTATTTTAGTTGAGGGCAGTTCTTTAAAAATAGCAATCAAAGAAATTCATGAACTAAATACAGAGAAGCTGCCGCTGTTCAAATTTTTACACGAAAGTCGCCATAGTGAGATATTGATTATTTTTACAGAAGATTTTTGTGCAGTGATCGGCTTAGTTTTGGCGATCATTGGCACGTTATTGACAATGCTTACTGGAAATCCAACGTTTGACGCTTTAAGCGGGTTGTTGATCGGGATGATGCTGATGTTTGCCTCGATCTTTTTAGCTCGGGAATTTTACAGCTTAATCATTGGAGAAAGCGTGTCTAAAAATGATTTAGTAAAAATTCAAAATGCTTTCAAACGTGATGAAGTCAAAAAGTTGATCGATATCAAAACGGTCCATTTAGGCCCCACAGAAGTGATGATTGCTGCGAAGATTGACATCGCAGATTCTTATGAAGGGATCAGCTATGATGTGGTAAACCAGATCGAGCGAGTAATTCGCAAGGCTTTGCCAGATAAAAAAGCATATATCTATATCGAGACCGATGAGTTTGATCCAGACTATGATCGGAAACGCCAAACCCAATCGGACACATAACCCCTGTGTCCGATTTTTGCCAGTTATGCTTTTCGCAGCTTATTATGTTTGGCTTACAATTTCACAGTCACAACAAAATTGTAGGCAAGCAGTTTAACATAATGGTATGCGAGGCGAAATTAGACTCATTTTTCACGTTTTTTGAAAAATGAAAACCTTAAAAAGAGATAGCTGCCAGTTATGCTTTTCGCAGGTTATTATGTTTGACTTACAATTTCACAGTTACAACAAAATTGTAGGCAAGCAGTTTAGCATAATGGTATGCGAAACGAAAAACGGCCTCATTTTTCATGTTTTTTGAAAAATGAAAACCTTAGAACGAGTAGCTGTTAGTTATGTATTTCGCTGTCTACGATGTTCGAAATCCATTTTTTCGTAAGAGCATCAACATAATGAGCCATTTATAAACAATTGACACAAATTGTTGGATAAAAGGAGGGAGATTAAATGTCTTCGTTGCGCTTCTTTTTTACTTATTCACGAGAGTTTCTTCGTCATTGGGGAAGCTATATTCTTCTGATTGTTGGAACAAATATTGCGTTAGAAATGCTAGTCATTCCATTAGTTCAATTTTTGATTGCTTTCATTTTGAAGCAAGGAAATATTCCTTATGTTTCAAATACGAATCTATTAACGATATTAACAAGACATCCCGCGGTGTTGGGAGCATTGTTGCTGCTTTTAGCATTTGTTCTAGCGTTGGTTTTTCTCCAGTTCACTTTTCAGCTATTCGGTATCAAGAGTATTCAAACAAAAGAGAATCAGTCTCTTTGGGATTTGTTTAAAAAGTCGCTTTATCACATGCGACACTTGCGACCAGAGACATTCTTTTTCTTTCTTTTCTATTTTTTACTGATTCTGCCCTTCGCAAATGCTATTTTTCGAACACCATTACTAAGCAAAGTGACGATTCCGGTTTTTATTTTAGAAGCCTTGAGTGAAAATTTTTTGTTTCTCTTATTGCTGATAGTTGCTTCGATTGTTGTCTCTTATATTGGAATTCGTTTGCTGTTTGTATTGCCGCTAATGATTTTTTCGGATGCAGCACCGAAAGCTGCCATTGAAAAAAGTTTAAAGCTGACTCATCATCGGTACTGGCATTATGCATGGCGAATCTTCTTTTTAACAGGTATTTTGACCTTGGTTTCTTATGTTGGATATGGGATAAGCTATGGGCTTCAGGTAGGCTTTGATTTACTTCCGAAGCCCTTTCCAGCAATTGGTGCTATGCTTACCTTATCGAGTATCCAATTGTTTAGTCAATTAATGCTGGCATGGGCAACGGTTTTGTATTTTAGTGTGTTGGTTCAAAAATTCTATCCATTAGTAATTAGTGGCGAACGTCCTTTGCGATTAGTTCGGCCAAGTTTGTGGACACGGATCGCCGCAGTGATACTATTCATTTTTTTAGGCGGAACGACCTTACTCAGCAATGTTCTTTATCTAACCGGACTTGAGGATTCGATTCCCTTAACCATCTCACATCGAGGAGTCGATAATGGAAACGGCGTACAAAATACAATTCCAGCAATGGCGGCTACTATCAAAGAAAAACCTGATTATATTGAGATGGATATCCAAGAAACGAAGGATCGTCAGTTTGTCGTGTTCCACGATAAAAATTTAAAAAGATTGACAGGACGAGACAAGACTACTCATGAACTGACATTAAGTGAAATTCAAGAGCTGCAAGCAGTTGAGAATGGGCACGTGGCACCTATCGCGAGTTTTGATGACTACTTAGCTTTTGCTAATGAGCACCATCAAAAATTACTGATTGAGATCAAAACAACTGCTGATGATTCTAAAGAGATGATGGATAGATTCATCGAAAAGTATCAAGCAACGATTCTTTCTAATCACCATCGGATTCATTCCTTGGATTATCATGTGGTAGCTGAGTTAAAGGAGAAGGCACCAAAGTTGTATGTCAGTTATGTCTTGCCTTATAATTTAGTATTCCCGCAAACGCCTGCGAATGCATATACTATGGAGGAAACAACATTAACCAGCGATTTTGTTCGTCGTGCCCATGAAGAAGACAAAGATGTCTATGCTTGGACCGTTAATGATGCCGATTCGATGGATCGAATGGTCTCCTTGAATGTTAACGGAATCGTAACGGACGACCTTCAAACATTGCAAGAACAGATTAAAACATATGAAGAAAATCCATCTTATGCCAAGCGAATTGAGATGTATATCAATCGTTTGCCAGCGTTGGATGAGCGGATCAGCGAGAATTAGAGTAAAGAGAAAAAAATTCATTAAATTTCCATAGAGTTTTCGTAAAAGATTTTCGAACAGCCGCCTGCTCTATGGTAGAATAGCTATATATTTCACAAAGGAGTTCAACATGAAAAAAAGAGGTTTTGAAGTTACGACAGCTTATCAAGATAAAAACATCAATTTGCCGAAACGAGCAACGAAAAATGCGGCAGGATATGATTTTGAAGCTGCAGAGGATATCGTGATTCCAGCGGTTTGGAAACAGATCATCCATCATTTTACTAAAAAATCTGAGGTATCTGAAAAGATTGTCAAACCAGTTTTAGTACCTACAGGGATCAAGGCGTACATGGAGCATGATGAATATTTACAATTAGCGAATCGTTCAAGCAATCCACTGAAACGTTTCTTAACGTTAAGTAACGGTGTTGGTGTGATCGATAGTGATTATTATAATAACCCGGACAATGAAGGGCATATTATGTTCCAATTTTCAAATTTTGGTTTAACCGATGTTCATATAAAAAAAGGCGAACGGATCGGGCAAGGAATTTTCTTGCCATTTCTTAAAGCTGATAATGATAAAGAAGGTGCTGAAAGAACTGGTGGATTTGGTTCTTCAGACAAACAATAAATTTTAAACAACGAGTGAGGCGAAGGGTTTGGCGAAAAAATCCAAGACACAATTTATCTGCCAAGAATGCGGCTATGTTTCGCCGAAGTATCTAGGTCGTTGTCCTAACTGCGGAAACTGGAACACGATGGTAGAAGAAATTGAGCAAAATCACCCTGAAGATCGCCGCAATCGGGTGAGTCTGACAGGGGAACGCGCACAACCGACGAAGCTAAAAGATGTTGTCTTTAAAAAGGAAACGCGCATTCAAACGGAATTAGCAGAATTGAATCGGGTTTTAGGCGGCGGTGTAGTTCCAGGTTCATTGGTTTTAATTGGTGGAGACCCCGGCATCGGGAAGTCTACATTACTTTTACAGGTTTCGCACCAATTAGCAGCAACTGGCGGAAATGTATTATATGTTTCTGGGGAAGAAAGTGCTCAGCAGATAAAATTGCGAGCAGAGCGGCTAGGTTCGAGTGAGACAGACTTTTATCTGTATGCTGAAACAGATATGGGCGAGATTAGTCGGACGATTGAAAATCTGAAACCAGATTATGTCATCATTGATTCGATCCAGACTATGACGCAGCCTGACATTACCAGTGTAGCTGGGTCAGTCAGTCAGGTTCGTGAAACGACGGCAGAATTATTGAAGCTGGCGAAAACCAACGGTATCGCGATCTTCATCGTCGGGCATGTGACAAAAGAAGGAAACATCGCAGGGCCTCGAATGTTGGAGCATATGGTGGATACTGTGCTGTACTTTGAAGGCGAAAAACATCACAGTTTTCGGATTTTAAGGGCCGTAAAAAATCGTTTTGGTTCTACTAATGAGATTGGAATTTTTGAGATGCGAGAAAGCGGCTTAGTGGAAGTGGCTAATCCTTCTCAGGTCTTTTTAGAAGAACGTTTAGAAGGTGCGACCGGTTCAGCGATTGTGGTGGCAATGGAGGGTAGCCGACCGATTTTAGTTGAGGTCCAGGCGTTAGTAACACCAACAGTCTTCGGAAATGCGAAACGTACGACAACTGGATTAGACTTTAATCGCGTATCCTTGATCATGGCGGTCTTAGAAAAACGCGCCGGCTTGCTTTTACAGAATCAAGACGCCTACTTAAAGGCTGCGGGCGGTGTGAAATTAAATGAGCCCGCAATTGATTTGGCGGTAGCCGTGGCGATCGCTTCTAGCTACAAAGAAAATGGCACGGAAGCAACTGAATGTTTTATCGGTGAGATTGGTTTGACTGGTGAGATTCGTCGGGTCAGCAGTATCGAGCAGCGCGTCAAAGAAGCCAGTAAGTTAGGTTTCAAAAGAATCTATCTCCCTAAGAACAACATGGGAGATTGGACGCCGCCAAAGGGGATCGAATTGATTCCGGTGGCGACACTAGGTGAAACATTAAGAAAAGTATTCCGTTAATGAGCGGTTGTGCCAGAAATACTTTGGCACAACTGTTATTCTAAGATTTTTGCATAAAAAAATAGATTAATAGAACTTAGGAGGGATGGCATGCAGAAACGTGTGTTAACAGTAATTATCCTGATTGTTGGGATTAGTTTAGGAGTCACTTTCCTACCAACAGCCTGGACAGCAATTGGCAATGCAGACAACATGTGGTTGAATAATTCACTTACGAATGGCCTGATTGGTGCAATTATTTTTTATATTATTTCTTTGGCTATCGTAGAACCAATCACAATTGGGGTAAAAAGAATTGAGAAACAATTAAATGAGCTTAGCTTGACTTATATTTTATTTGGAGTGATCGGTGCGATCTTAGGATTGACCTTGGGATTGATCGGAACGACCCCGTTGTACCAGATTCCGATTCCCTTCATTAATAGCGCATTGCCGATTTTGATTATGCTGCTATTGGGTTATTTAGGCTTCCGAATGGGAACGACTAGAATTGATGAATTGAAAAAATTCTTTAGCGGCCGCAATAAAAAGGCTGAGACAAATGAAGGTGAAGTCCTTGAGCGCAAAGCGGATGATCATTTTCATAAGTATAAAATCTTAGATACTAGCGTTATTATTGATGGACGTATTTATGATATTGCGAAAACAGGCTTTTTGGAAGGCGTCCTAATGATTCCGAACTTTGTCTTGTATGAATTGCAATATATCGCTGATTCTGGCGATAGTTTGAAACGTGTCCGAGGACGTCGCGGCTTGGATATCCTGAATGCTTTGCAAAAAGAAGAAGGTATCGCCGTTGAAATGTACGATGGCGATTTTGAAGATATCAGCGAAGTCGATAGTAAATTGATTAAGCTGGCTAAATTATTAGATGGTGTGATTGTGACAAATGACTATAACTTGAATAAGGTTTCAGAGTTCCAAAATGTCGCTGTTTTGAACATCAATGCTTTAGCGAATGCGGTGAAACCAGTTGTAATCCCAGGCGAAAACATGAACGTCCTAGTTGTAAAAGCCGGAACAGAGCGACAACAAGGAGTCGCTTATTTGGATGATGGCACAATGGTAGTGGTGGAAGATGGACAACATTATATGAATGAACACATCGAAGTTGTCGTAACAAGTGCCCTGCAAACGGCTGCCGGACGAATGATTTTTGCTAAACCGGCTCATTCTAGCCGCAACATTAAAGATGATTCACCTGAAAAGAAGTTAGACTACACAAATGAGAAAGCAGCAAAATAACAGTGTAGCTTTACTAAACAATGGATTGATTGTACAATTTGTGTTGAGTAGCAAATTGTACAATCAATCCATTTGCTAAATAAGCGGGAAAGAGGAACTATTATATGTCGAAAATTCGTGTGCGCTACGCACCAAGTCCAACAGGACACTTACACATCGGAAATGCCCGAACAGCCTTGTTCAATTATCTATTTGCTCGCCATAATGATGGAGAATTCATCATTCGGATCGAGGACACTGACTTAAAAAGAAATATCGAAGGCGGCGAAAAAAGCCAATTAGAAAACTTGGCTTGGTTAGGGATTGATTGGGATGAATCCCCTGAAAATCCTGGGAAATATGGTCCTTACCGTCAATCAGAACGACGCGACGTTTATCAGCCGTTAATTGATCAATTATTGATGAGCAATTTGGCATACAAATGCTACTGTACTTCTGAAGAGCTGGAGGCTGAGCGTGAAGCGCAACGTGCACGCGGCGAAATGCCTCATTATTCAGGCAAGTGTGCCAATCTAACACCTGAGGAACAAGCAGAAAAAGAAGCACAAGGCCTAGAACCAGTTATTCGCTTCCGTGTCCCTCGCAATACCAGCTTTACGTTTGATGATATGGTTAAAGGCGAGATCAGCTTTGAATCGGATAATGTCGGCGGCGACTTTATCATCCAAAAGCGTGATGGTATGCCAACATATAACTTTGCAGTAGCAGTAGATGATCATTTAATGAAAATCACGCATGTACTGCGTGGTGATGATCATATTGCCAATACACCAAAACAATTAATGATCTACGATGCCTTTGGTTGGCCGCGTCCAACATTTGGTCATATGACCTTGATTATCAATACTGAAACCGGCAAAAAACTAAGTAAACGTGATGAAAGCATTTTGCAATTTATCGAACAATATCGCGAATTAGGCTATTTGCCAGAAGCAATGTTCAACTTCATTGCTTTACTTGGCTGGTCGCCAGTTGGTGAAGACGAGATCTTCCCGCAAGATGAATTGATCAAGATTTTTGATACTGATCGTTTAAGTAAATCACCAGCAGCATTTGATCAGAAAAAATTAGAATGGGTCAATAACCATTACATCAAAGCGATGGATTTGGATAAATTAACTGAATTATGCTTGCCATATTTAATCAAGGCTGGTAAAGTCGAAGAAAATCCAACGCCTGAACGTAAGGATTGGGTGAAACGTGTAGTCAGCTTATATCAACCACAAATGAGCTACGCTGCGGAAATCACTGAAGTATCAAGTTTGTTCTTCCAAGATCATCTTGAACTAGACGATGCCGCAAAAGAAGTGTTAGCTGGCGAAGGTGTCCCAACTGTCTTAGCTGCCTTCAAAGCTCAGCTAGAAAGCTTAGAAACAGTTGACGCTGCTAACGTTTTGGCTTCAATTAAGGCTGTTCAAAAAGAAACAGGAATAAAAGGGAAAAACCTTTGGATGCCGATTCGTGTAGCTGTCAGTGGTGTGACACACGGACCAGAATTGCCAGAAACAGTTGAAATCTTAGGCAGAGAAAAAGCCCTAGCACATTTAGATCAAGTAATGTAAACACAAAGAAGAGAAGAAGTAGTAGGTGACGATTTTTCAGAGAGACTGCGGGTGGTGGAAGCAGTCAAATCAGCACTTATGAAATGCACCTCCGAGTGGTCTTAGCGATATGTAGCTAAGGACGTTTCACAGACGTTACCTGTTTGAGGCAGATACTGCAAACAAAAGTGGGACCACGTTAAAGCGTCTTTTGAGGAAACTCAAAAGACGCTTTTTTGCGAGTTACGCTTTTTGCAGTTTTGTGTTGTGCAAGGGTCAAATAAGGATTTTTAACTAAACTAACAGATGCGTAGTTTAGCGGAATCGTATGCGAAACGACTATAAGATCATTTTTCTGATTTTTGGAAAAATGAGTTCTTTAATTGGAGATAGCCTAATAGCAGGGAATTGGAAATGTGTTGAATGTTTTATGGATAAAAGTCTAAAAATAAAAAAGGAGTTGAGGTAAATGGGATGGTGGCAAGAAGCGATTGCAGCAGCGAAGAAAAATGATCCGGCAGTTAGGACTGGCTTAGAGGTTGTGCTTACATATCCAGGTGTTCACGCGTTGTTTTTTCATAAGTTTTCACATTTTCTCTATCGGCATCAGTGGTTTTTGTTGGCTCGAATCCATTCGCAATTTTGGCGTTTTTTAACGGGGATTGAGATTCATCCTGGTGCTAAGATCGCTCCTGGTGTTTTTATTGATCACGGAATGGGTGTGGTGATTGGTGAAACGGCAGAGGTTGAGCGAGATGTTGTGTTGTTTCATGGCGTAACATTAGGCGGAACAGGAAAAGATACTGGCAAGCGGCATCCCACTGTACGTCAAGGTGCTTTTATTTCGGCGAATGCTCAGATCTTGGGACCAATCGAAATCGGGGCAGGAAGTAAAATCGGTGCGGGGGCTGTTGTCTTAGAAGATATACCAGCGGATGCGACTGCAGTAGGTGTACCAGCAAAAGTAGCAAGATTACATGGAAAGAAGGTTCAACATGATTAAAATACACAATACGTTGACACGTGAAAAGGAAATTTTTAAACCAATCGAGGAAAATAAAGTCCGAATGTATGTCTGCGGACCAACTGTTTATAACTATATTCATATCGGGAATGCCCGTAGTACGATTGCATTTGATGTCATTCGTCGTTACTTTGAATATCGCGGCTATGAGGTGAATTTTGTATCGAACTTTACCGACGTTGATGACAAAATTATCAAAGCTGCGAAGGAATTATCCATTAGTGCACCAGAAGTAGCCGATCGTTTTATTGCAGCCTTTGAAGAGGATACTGCAGCGCTGAATGTAAAGCCAGCGACATTGCATCCGCGTGTAATCAATCATATTCCTGATATTTTAGCATTTATCGAGACCCTGATTGAAAAGGGCTACGCTTACGAAGCACACGGGGACGTCTATTACCGTACTCGGAAATTCGAACATTATGGCGAATTGAGTGATCAATCGATTGATGAATTAGAGGTTGGCGCGAGCCAACGGACTGGTGCGGAGCAAGCAATTAAAGAGGATCCATTGGATTTTGCCTTATGGAAAAGTGCGAAGCCGGATGAAATTTCTTGGGAGTCTCCTTGGGGTGAAGGACGACCAGGCTGGCACATCGAATGTTCAGTGATGGCGACAAAACACTTGGGAGACACGATTGATATTCATGGCGGTGGACAAGACTTGGAATTTCCTCATCATGAGAACGAAATTGCCCAAAGTGAAGCCAAAACAGGGCAACGTTTTGCGAACTATTGGATGCACAATGGCTATGTAACCATTGGAGAAGACGATGCGAAAATGAGCAAGTCGCTAGGAAACTTTGTAACTGTTCACGACTTAGTCAAAGAAATCGATCCTCAGGTTTTACGCTTCTTTATGGCAACGACACAATATCGTCGCCCGATTCGCTACAGTGAAGCAACCATGAAGGATGCTCAGGCCAATCTGCAAAAATTACGTACTGCCTTTGAAAATGCGGCCTTCCGTCAAGATACAGCGGAAGCAGCGTTGGCTGATGACCAAGAAAAAACGAGTGAGCTACAAGTGCTGAAGGATCGGTTTGTTGAAGAGATGGACGATGACTTCAATGCGGCCAATGGGATCACGGTTGTATATGAATTAGCAAAATGGCTGAATAATTATAGTGAGCAAGAAAGGGTTTCGGCAGCGGTCTTAGCGACAGCACTAGACGAGTACACAAAAATGTTGACTGTTTTTGGAATAGAATTCCAAACTGCTGGTTTATTGGATGAAGAGATTGATCAATTGATTGAAGAACGGAATCAGGCTCGTAAAGACAAAAATTTTGCTCGCAGTGATGAAATTCGCGACCAATTAAAAGAACAAGGAATTATTTTAGAAGACACCCCACAAGGCGTCCGCTGGAGACGAGCATAATGACAGACTATAAACAATTAAACGCATTGGCACTAGCATATGTTGGTGACGCAATCTATGAAACTTACGTACGGGATTATCTAGTCCGTGAGGGCCAGACACGTCCGAATAAGCTGCATCATATGGCGACTCATTTTGTTTCCGCCAAAGCCCAAGCAATGTTGATCCAAAAAATGCTCGATGATGGTATGCTGACAGAAGAAGAGCAGGGAATCTACCGACGTGGACGAAATGCCAAAAGTTACACATCAGCAAAAAATACCAACATCATGACCTACCGTATGTCTACGGGTTTTGAAGCATTAATGGGTTATCTACACTTATTGGAACGAAAAGAGCGATTAGAAGAATTAATCGCATGGTGTTTAGAGAAAGCGGGCGAAACAAATGAAGGATAAGAAGCAGCGTCGAGGAAATGATCGACGGAATCAGCGGAAAAATGATCGGTCTAAAGATCGCCGCAAAGAGACGGAAACAGTTGAAACAGAAGAGAATAATTTTGTTTTTGGTCATCACGCCAGTGTGGAGGCACTTCAAGCTGGTCGAGGCAATAAATTATTTATGCAAGAGGATGCGCGTGGAGACAAGATTGAGCAGTTGAAAGCTTTAGCGAAGGAACAAGCGGTTCCGGTGAAGTGGGTACCTAAACAAAAACTGGATACATTAAGCGACGGTGGTGTTCATCAGGGAATCGTTTTAGGAATTACTCCTTATGAATATTTGACCTTGGAGGACTTGTTAGCAAAAAATACTTCAGAAGCGGCGCCCTTCCTGTTGATTTTGGATAGTTTAGAAGACCCACATAATTTTGGCTCGATTTTGCGGACGGCCGATGCCAGTGGCGTGTCAGGCGTAATTATTCCAAAACATCGCTCAGTAGGTATTACACCAGTTGTGACGAAGGCTTCGACCGGTGCAGTAGAATACGTGCCGATTGCTCGAGTAACGAATTTGGCCCAAAGTATTAAGCAGTTAAAAGATGCAGGATATTGGATTTTCGGAACAGACATGGAAGGAACGGACTATCGTCAATGGAAGGTGGAAGGACCGATCGCTTTGATTATCGGTAATGAGGGCAAAGGGATGAGTGCTGGACTGAAAAAGGAAGTTGATGAGATGTTAACGATCCCTATGACAGGACATGTGCAGAGCTTAAACGCAGGAGTTGCTGCGGGTCTATTGATGTATGAAGTTTTCCGAAAGCGAAGTGAATTGTAATGAAAAGGCAATTGTTGATCGTTGACGGGTACAATATGATTGGTGCATGGCCTGAGTTGACCGCATTAAAAAACCAAGAGCGTTTAGAAGAAGCACGCGAAGCATTGCTATTTCGTTTGTCTAACTATGCTAAGTACCAAGGATTGGAAACAATTGTTGTTTTCGATGCGCAATTTGTTCCAGGAATTACCCAAAGCTACCAGAAGTATCAGCTGACTGTTGTTTTCACAAAAGAGGATGAGACCGCCGATAGTTATATTGAACGAATTGCTGGGGAATTGAATGATCGCTTGACTCAAGTAACGGTAGCAACGAGTGATCTTGCTGAACAATGGACCATTTTCTCGCAGGGGGCATTGCGAACTTCTGCGCGTGAGTTGTACAAGTCTGTCCAGCAAACCGAGGCTGTGATTACCGGGGATACAAAAGATACGCATTTTAAAAATTTTCGACGTAATTCCCCGTGGAATAATGAACAATTGCAAAAATTGTCACAAAAACTGGACGAATTAAGCAAAAAAAAATAAATTGATTGTCGACACCCCTCTCTGACTTATAAAGCGTGTATGCTTTTATTTGTTGAGAGGGGTGTAAAAATGAAAGAATCAACGCGTTATGAAAAAATTGATGGTGCCGCTTTTGAAGAAATGTTTAGTCAATATTTACCGATTGTCTATAGTATGCAATCCCGTTATTCGATTCGTGATTTTGATTTTGATGACTGGCTGCAGGAGGGACGAATCGCACTGAATGATGCCCTGCAGAGCTATTGTAAGGGTCGTGGAACAACGTTTGGCTTATACTACAAAATGATATTTGAAAATCGAATTCGTTCTCTCTTGCGTCGTCAGCAAGCTCAAAAACGATTTGCCCAACAACAGGCTGTATCAATGGATAAAGCTGATATGGAGGCTTTTGATGAACACTTTCAATACCATGAGTACATGGAAGAAAATCTGTTTATTAGTGAGATGTTACTAGCTGGAGAAGTTCCACTGTCTTCATTAGAAAATCGTTCCTTGTATTACTATCTCAAGGGTGAGGAGCCCTCGACGATCGCTCAGCTTCTAAATGAATCAGAAAAGGCGATCCGTAACGCGTTGAATCGGGCAAAGAACAAATTAAAGAAAAAACTATATGATTTAGATGAATAAGGGCTGCGTTCAGCTTAATAAGGTATAAAGTTGCATATTTTTTTATCTTATGATAACATTGAAAAGTTTTAGATTTGTGCTATAATGTATTTTGAGGTGAACTGTATGCCAACAACTTTAGCGTCTATCAAGAAAAACTTGGAAGACCGTATTGGTGCTCCGATTATGCTTGTTGCTCAGACGGGACGCAAGCGTCAAACGCAACGCAAGGGAATCTTAACTGAGACATATCCTTCCGTATTTGTGGTTGATTTGGACCCAGAAGAAAATTCTTTCGAACGTGTTTCATACAGCTATTCCGATGTATTGACTCGCACAGTAGAGATCGAATTTTTAACAGAAGCAATTTAAAAACCATGGAGCGTATGCTCCATGGTTTTTATTTGTCTTCGACGTTCTTTTGTGTTTCTTTAGCTGCTTTATTTTGTTCAACTAGAAGATCACGAATATCTGCCAAATATTCTTCGGCTGTCGGTACTGGTACCTCTTCTTCTTTTTCTTCTTTAGAAATACTGCTTTTTGCTTTGTTTGCAGCTTTAACAATCAGGAATAAAACAAAACCAGTAATAATAAAGGTGATCAATGCACTAATTACATCACCAAACGCAAAGGTCACGCCTTTAACTGGTTTCCAATCCAAAACGGACATCGCCTCGTTCAAATCTTTTCCTTTCGTAAACAATGACACGATCAGCCCAACCAACGGTGTAATTAATCCATTAACAATATTTGTCACAATTGCAGTAAATGCAGTACCGATTACAACACCAACAGCAAGATCAATGACATTGCCTCTCATCAAGAAATCTTTAAATTCTTTAATCATAGGGTCTTCCTCCTTGTTTGCAAATTGTATACCATCCAACGTTTTACTATCTTCTTATCAGATAAGCTTTTCCAAATATACTTTCCTTTTTACGATAGACATCACTTCGTATAATCAAAAAGCAGAAATGGAGCCAGCGAAGTTGGATGAGAATTTTTCCTTAATTTTTAGTATAGCGAAAGAAGAAAAAAATTTGAAATAAAACAGACTATCGGTCAGCGCAGATTTCGAATCTTGGAGCTCGCCTGTGCTATAATTAGCTTTAGTGATAAAGACAAAGGAAGACCCTTTTTTCGTTTTTTTAGAAGTATTGGGGAGGGTTCCTTTTAGCGGAGAATATCTAGCTTGAAAATCAAGCTTATTTTTCTTTGAAAAAAATAATTGATTAGCATAAAAAAGGAGCTTTGTAATGATCGAACTTAAGAAGGGCGTGCGGCTGCACGTTATTGCGACAAAGAAATACAAAACAATTCAAATCTACGGGCGCTTTACCACCCGTTTAACCAAAGAAATCATGACTAAGCGAGCCCTTTTGGCGAACTTATTGGAGACCAATTCTTTGCGCTATCCAGATCAAACCAAATTGAGCGGACAATTAGCCGAGCTTTACGGTGCCAGTTTCGGGTTGAATGTTGGACGCAAAGGGAATCTGCATTGGTTAGACATTGGTTTAGGCATTGTCAATGGAAAATACGTTGATGATCCAAAGCTGTTACCAGCCGCAATGGTTTTTTTGAAGGAAATTTTGTTTTACCCTAATATCCAGGATGGAAAATTCGATGAACAAACGTTTCAGCTGGAAAAAGAAAATTTGCAAAGCTATATCGAGACATTGCAGGAAGACAAGCAGACAATGGCTTCCTTAAAGATCAAAGAGACCTATTTTACGGATGAGGCGCAAAAATTACCAAGCTTTGGTACAGTAGATGATTTAGAGAGTGAGACAAACGAAGGTCTTGCGGCATATTATCAGGAGATGATTACACAAGATCAAGTAGATTTATTTGTGATTGGTGATGTGGAGGAAACGGAAATGGTCGAGCTGTTCAAAATGCTGCCTTTTGCCGAGCGAAAAGAAAGCTTCCCGGCTATTTATTATTATCAAGCCAGTGATAATGTGATTCGCGAACAGCAAGTTCAAGAAACGGTGACACAAGGGAAATTGAATCTGGCATATTCAACCGATGTTTATTACGAAGATACTGACCGTTTTGCACTGCTGGTCTTTAACGGCTTGTTCGGCGGGTTTCCTCATTCAAAATTATTTATGAATGTCAGAGAAAAGGCAAGCTTAGCTTATTATGCCTCAAGCTCTTTTGATACATTCCGCGGTTATTTGCAGGTGCAAACCGGAATTAATAGCGACAACCGTCAGAAAGTTTTACGTTTGATTGAGGAACAGCTGCTAGAATTACAAGCTGGTAATTTCACTGATTTGGCTTTCCAGCAAACGAAAGCGATGTTGAAAAATCATTACTTACTAGGCTTAGATAGTATGCAAAATGCGATCGAGACGACTTACTTGGCGCAGTGGCTGCCGCAAAGTAAATTAACAGACGAAGAATGGCTGAGACGTTTAGCTGCTGTGACACCAAAAGATGTACAGAAAGTCGCGAAAAAAATTCGTCTGCAGGCGATCTTCTTTTTAGATGGAGGACAACAGAATGGATAAAGTAGCCTATCAAAAAATCAACGAAACCTTATACAAGGAAATTTTGCCAAATGGCTTAACGGTCTATTTGTTGCCAAAGGCTGGATATCACAAGACGTACGGCCTATTTAGCACCAATTACGGTTCGATCGACAATGAGTTTATCCCACGTGGCGGAACAGAGTACATCAAAGTTCCTGATGGGATCGCTCACTTTTTAGAACACAAGATGTTTGAAAAGGAAGATGGCGATGTGTTTCAAAAGTTTGGTGAGCAAGGGGCATCGGCAAACGCCTTTACCAGCTTTACTCGCACAAGCTATCTATTTTCGACGACTGATCAATTGGAATTGAATTTAGGAACTTTGCTAGATTTTGTGCAAGCTCCGTATTTTACGGAAGAGTCTGTGCAAAAAGAGCAAGGAATCATTGGGCAAGAAATTCAAATGTATCAAGATGATCCGGGGTGGCAGCAGTTTTTCGCTATTTTAAAAAATATGTATCCGAAGCATCCTCTGCATATTGATATTGCAGGAACGATTGATTCGATTGCAGAAATTACAGCCGAAGATCTATACACGTGCTACAATACGTTTTATCATCCCAGCAATATGACGCTATTTGTCGTGGGAAATCTGGAGCCGGAAGCCTTAATGGCCTTCATTCGGGAAAACCAAGCAAAGAAAACTTTTGAAGCGCCAGAACCGATCCAACGCCGGTTTCCACAGGAATCACCTGATGAAATCATTAAACGCAGTGAAGAAAAGATGCCAATTACAATACCGAAAGCAATTGTCGGGATCAAAGGTTTGGCAGAATTACCAAAAGACAATAAGGAACGTCTGATCTTCAAAATTTCGATGGACCTTTTATTCCAAATGCTATTAGGGACGACTTCACAAAACTATTTACGCTTATATAATGAGGGGTTACTAGACGACAGCTTTGGCTACGAATTTTCATTAGACCGCAGCTTCCATTTTGCGGATTTTGGCGGCGATAGTGAAAATCCGCAAATGCTAGCAGATCGCTTGACGGAGATTTTACTGCATTTTGACAGCGATCCAGAAGTTAATGAGAAAAATCTGACGCTTTTGAAGAAAAAAATGTTAGGAAAATATTTCCAATCTTTGAACTCATTAGAGTATGTTGCCAATCAATTTACCCAGTCATTGTATGGTGAATGGACGCTGTTTGATATGCCCGAAATCATTCAAGAAATCGAATTGACAGATGTTTTGGCTGCGGGTAAATTATTCATCAAAGAAGAAGCCTTCACGCGATTTTATATGGAGAAGAATATTCCTAGTTAAAAAAGTATTAGTAAAAAGGAGGGATAGAATGCCTTATGCGTTAGTAATGGGGGCGAGCGGGGATATCGGTCAAGCTGTTTGCGAAAAACTAGCGGGGCAAGGCTGGTCCCTCTATTGCCACTATAATCAACAAAAAGAAAAAGTTTTAAATTTCGTTTCAGACTTACAGAAACGTTATCCTCAGCAAGATTTTTTTATGGTATCCTTAGACATGTTGAAGGAAACAGAAGTTCCGAGCTTTCTTGAACACTTATTTCAAGTGGATGGGATTGTTTTTGCCTCAGGCTTTACTTTTTACGAGTTGCTGCCAGAGACGAAAGCAGATCAAATGGATGCGTTATGGCAAGTTCATTTGAAAACACCGCTACTTTTGTTACAGAGTTTGCAGGAGAAATTGGCAAAAAATGGAGATGGCCGTGTCGTATTTATCGGATCAGTTTATGGACATCGCGGAAGCAGCATGGAGACCGTCTATAGTGCTGTAAAGGGCGCGCAAGAAGCGTTTGTAAAAGCTTATGCCAAAGAGGTCGCAACTTTAGGAATCACTGTTAATGTCGTGGCACCTGGTGCTGTCCAAACGAAAATGAATGATAATTGGGAGCCGCAAGAGCTGACAGAGTTGATTTCGGAAATTCCTTTAGGACGATTGGCTGACCCCAAAGAAATCGCCGCAGCCTGCAATTACTTATTTTCAAAAGAAGCTAGCTATACCACAGGCATTGTATTGCCTGTTACGGGCGGCTGGTTGGAATAGGAACGAAGATATCAATTCTTTGCCTAACTTTAAATAGGAAAAAAGTATGATAGACGTGATGAAAAACTAAGATTATTTTCTTAATAAGATAATCTCACTAATATGAATTAGGAGTAGAGAACCAAGTGGCTAGTATTAATATTGGAGAAACACTACGTAAAGCCCGGATCGATAAAAAAATCAGTTTAGATGAGCTGCAGCAACGCACAAAAATCCAAAAACGTTATTTGCTGGCAATAGAAGAAAATGACTTCCATGAATTGCCTAGTGATTATTATTTGCGGACATTTATTCGTCAATATGCAGATGAGGTCAAACTTGACGGTAATTATTTGATTGATGTTCTGGATGGTAAGGATCGTCCGATGCCGACTTATCCTGAATTAGAAACCGTTGATGGACTGAGAAAAAATAAGCATGTTGAAAGTCCGACGCGGGCTCGTTTTAAAGCGACCTTGCCGATGATTCTGTTGGGATTGGTGGCACTAGCGATTATTTCGGTGGTCGGTTATATGACTTGGCTGGATCATCAAGAAACCGCAATTATTCCAGAAAATAGTTCCGTTCAAGTTGAACGCTCAGATGTCTCATCATCCGTGGCAGAAAAAGTTTCATCTTCACAACCGAAACCAGTGGAATCCTCAAAAGAGCCAGAAAAACCAAAAATGGCCTTCACGATGGAAAATAATACGACGAACGCGGCGACGATGAAAGTGGAGCATGCGGAAAAACCGTTAAAAATTAGTTTCACTGGAACAGAACGCGTATGGGTCGGTGTCCAAGTCAATGGCGCGTTGACGTATCAGAAGACCTTGGAGAAAGGTGAATCTGAAACAACTGAGCTTCCTGCTGATACGGCTCAAGCAGTGATCACTGTTGGCATGGCAAAATACGCAGAAGTAAAAATCAACGATCAAGCCCTTGATTTCCAACCTGGGAACTCGTTGTTGCAAAAGAATATTACGTTGAATATTGCCTACGCATCTTAGGGCTGTGTTTAAATTGAATTAGGAGGAATTCATAATGAATTTACCAAATAAACTGACTGTCATTCGGATTTTCATGATCCCAATCTTTATGATCGTCGTCTTAGCTCCGTGGGATTGGGGCACATTGCAGGTTGGTAATACTGATTTAGCAGTGACTCAACTGGTGGGTGCGATTATTTTCGCGATAGCCAGCTATACCGACCATCTTGATGGGAAAATTGCTCGTCGCGATGGCTTGGTCACCAACTTCGGAAAATTCGCAGATCCTTTGGCAGATAAGATGCTGGTGATGACGGCGTTTATTATTTTAGTCGAACAAGGAAAAGCCCCTTCTTGGGTAATTGCTATTATTGTTTGTCGCGAGTTGGCGGTAACGGGGTTACGTTTATTGATTGTTGAACAAGGCGGCGGTGTTATGGCAGCTGCAATGCCAGGGAAAATTAAGACTGCGACACAAATGGTCGGAATCGTATTGCTTTATTTAAACAATGTGCCATTTAACTTTATTGGTATCCCAATGGATCAAATTATGTTGTATATCTGCTTATTCTTTACCGTTTATTCAGGTTATGACTACTTTGCTAAAAACACAGCGATCTTTAAAGGTTCAATGTAAGAAATCAAAATTACGGTCAGTAGGATAGGAAAATCTATCTTACTGGTCGTTTTTTCTGTTTTTTCTGTTGTACTTTCTGTTATAGTGGAGAAAAATTGCGTATCTTAGAAAGAAGAGGAATAAATGAAAGCAGAAATTATTGCCGTGGGCACAGAGCTCTTATTAGGACAAGTCGTGAATACCAATGCAACATTCTTGTCAGAAAAGTTAGCGGATATGGGAATTGAGGTTTATTATCACACCGTTGTAGGGGATAATCCGCAGCGTTTAGAAGAGTTACTGCAATTAGCAGATACACGTAGTGAATTGATTATCTTGTGCGGCGGCTTAGGACCAACGGATGACGATTTAACGAAAAATGTTTTGGCCGAGCACGTCGGAGTGCCATTAGTACAAAATCAAGCAGGATTAGAAGCCCTTAACAGCTTCTTTATCCAACGACAAAGTACGATGACGCCGAATAATTTACGTCAGATCGAAACATTGCAAGATGGGATTCCGTTACCGAACCGTACTGGCTTAGCCATTGGTTGTTTATATAAAGGCAAGAAAAACAATTATATCTTATTGCCAGGACCACCAAGCGAATTAAAGCCAATGTTCTTGGAACAAGCCCGACCATTGTTAGAAAAAGAATTTCCAACAACGGAAAAGCTTACTTCTCGGGTACTGCGTTTCTTCGGAATCGGAGAATCGAAATTAGTGACCGACTTAGCGGAGATGATTACACACCAGTCTAATCCCACAATCGCACCTTACGCAAAGCCAAATGAGGTGACTTTGCGTATCACAGCGAAAACAGAGGATGAGATCTCAGCAAATGCTTTATTAAATCAAACAGAAGCCGAGATCATGGCAAAAGTCGGCGAGTTCTTTTATGGTTATGGAGAAGAGAACAGCTTAGTCGAAGTTGTGGTGAACTTGCTGAAAGAAAAACAGCTGAGTATCACAGCAGCAGAAAGTTTAACTGCTGGTGAATTTCAAGCGACGTTAGGTACGATTCCTGGCGTCTCTGAGGTCTTTCCAGGGGGATTTGTCACATATTCCGAGACAACTAAAGCAAGCTTTCTAGGTATCAATCCGATGCTGCTAGAAAGTGTCGGCGTGGTGAGTGAAGAATGTGCGAAGGAAATGGCAGAAGCAGCTTTGCGTTTAGCAGAAACAGATTTTGCTCTGTCCTTTACCGGAGTGGCGGGTCCTGACGAGCTGGAAGGAAAACCTAAGGGAACGGTTTATATTGCGTTGGCTCAAAAAGATGGTGAGACGTTGATTAGTGAAAATCATTTTACTCGGGATCGTTCGTATGTCCGCCATAGCTCCGTCATGAAGGGCTTAGACATGGTACGGCGAGCAATTCTAAACAAAAGTTAAAAAAGCGAATGTTTGTTCGTTTTTTGCTTGCTTTTTTGATTTCAAACCGATAAACTAGGGATATTGAAAAAGCAATAATGATGTGTAAAGCATATTGATTATAAGAAATAGGGAGGATCAGCTATTGGCAAATGATCGCAAGGCAGCCTTAGATGCTGCAATGAAGAAGATTGAAAAGAATTATGGTAAAGGTTCGATCATGAAATTAGGAGAAAAGGTCGATCAGCAAATCTCAACAATTCCAAGCGGTTCTTTGGCATTGGACGTTGCGTTAGGTGTTGGTGGATACCCTCGTGGACGAATCATCGAAGTATATGGTCCAGAAAGTTCTGGTAAAACAACGGTCGCACTGCATGCGATTGCAGAAGTTCAAAAACATGGCGGGACGGCAGCCTTTATTGATGCCGAGCATGCATTGGACCCTCAATACGCACAACGTCTAGGTGTAAACATTGATGAACTGCTGCTATCACAACCAGATACTGGGGAACAAGGCTTAGAAATTGCAGATGCTTTAGTTTCAAGTGGCGCAGTCGATATTATCGTTATTGACTCGGTGGCCGCGCTAGTCCCCCGTGCTGAAATCGATGGCGAGATGGGTGATGCGCACGTTGGTCTGCAGGCTCGTTTGATGTCACAAGCATTGCGCAAGCTGTCAGGCTCTATCAACAAAACAAAGACTATCGCCGTCTTTATTAACCAAATTCGTGAAAAAGTCGGTGTTATGTTTGGTAATCCTGAAACAACGCCTGGTGGACGTGCATTGAAGTTCTACGCAACCGTTCGCTTAGAAGTACGTCGTGCGGAGCAATTGAAAAATGGTACGGATATCGTTGGTAATCGTACCAAGATCAAAGTCGTTAAGAATAAAGTAGCACCACCATTCAAGGTAGCCGAAGTTGATATTATGTATGGCTTCGGAATCTCGCAAGAAGGCGAATTGTTAGATATGGCTGTGGAACAAGACATCGTCGACAAGAGCGGTGCTTGGTATGGCTATAAAGAAGATCGAATTGGACAAGGACGCGAAAACGCTAAGAAATATTTGGCGGATCATCCAGAAATGATGGCAGAAGTTGCGACACGTGTACGTGCAGCTTATGGTATCGGTGAAGAAGGCGATGTGACGGAAGCTGAAGAAGCGGGTCAGGAAGAATTGCCTTTAGATGAATAAAAAACAAATCAACACTAATGATGAGACATATTTGTCCGATCATTAGTGTTTTTTTGCGGACTATTTTACAGCGGATCAAAGCGCTTTATTGTTGGATCTGGCAAAAGAGAAATAAAGTTGACACGCTATCAGACAAACATTAGAATAAAGTTGTGTGACTCTCACACATATGCAAGTAGGCATATTGATAATTTGACATTCGTTTATCAAAACCTCGCTATCATCGGTTTAATTGTCGGTCTTGGTTTGGGTTTCATGGTCGCAAAAGCACGCCATGAAAAAGAAATTGATGGGGCACAAAACACAGCTAGAGGGATCATTACGCATGCAAATAAAGAAGCGGAAACCTTGAAGAAAGAAGCTTTGTTGGAAGCCAAGGAAGAAAACCAGCAGTATCGCGCACAAGTTGAAAGTGAGTTGAAAGAAAGCAGACAAGAATTAAAATCACAAGAAAATCGCTTGCTTCAAAGAGAACAGACTTTAGATCGTAAAGATGATTCTCTAGAGAAGCGTGAGCACTCACTGGAAGAAAAAGAAACAAAGATCAGTGCTAGACAGCAATTAATTGACGAGCGAGAAAAAGATGTAGAACAACTGATTAATGAACAACAAACAAAATTGGAACAGGTTGCTTCTTTAACGAAGGATGAAGCGAAAGAAGTAATTATGAAGAGAACCGAAGAGGAATTGAACCATGAGTTAACCGTTATGGTCAAGGAATCTGAGCAACGTGCCAAGGAAGAAGCTGATCGCAAGGCGAAGAATCTTTTAGCGATGGCGATTCAACGCTGTGGTGCTGATGCTGTTTCTGAAACGACTGTTTCGGTGGTTACATTGCCAAATGATGAGATGAAAGGTCGCATCATTGGACGTGAAGGCCGTAATATTCGAACATTAGAAACATTGACGGGGATCGATTTAATTATTGATGATACACCAGAAGCGGTTGTTTTATCCGGCTTTGATCCAATCAGACGGGAAATTGCTCGGATGACGTTAGAGAAATTGATTCAAGATGGCCGGATTCATCCGGCACGGATCGAAGAAATGGTTGAAAAATCTCGCAAAGAAATGGATGAACGTATTCGCGAATACGGGGAACAAGCGGCCTTTGAAGTTGGTGCGCATACCCTGCATCCAGATTTGATCAAGATTTTAGGTCGTTTGCATTTCCGTACCAGCTATGGTCAAAACGTGTTGAATCACTCAATTGAAGTAGCGAAATTAACCGGTGTGTTAGCTGCAGAACTTGGTGAAAATGTTCAATTAGCGCAACGCGCAGGATTGCTTCATGATATTGGTAAAGCACTAGACCACGAGATTGAAGGGTCTCACGTTGAAATTGGCGCTGAATTAGCCGCGAAATATCGTGAAAATCCGGTCGTGATTAATGCAATTGCCTCTCACCATGGAGATACAGAAGCAACTTCAGTGATATCTGTTTTAGTAGCCGCTGCCGATGCAGTGTCAGCTGCTCGACCAGGTGCGCGGAGTGAATCTTTAGAAAACTATATCCGTCGTTTAGAAAACTTAGAAAACATTTCAAATAGTTTTGATGGAGTTGATTCTAGCTTCGCAGTTCAAGCCGGACGTGAAGTACGTGTTATGGTCAAACCAGAAGAAATTTCTGATTTGGATTCTGTTCGTTTGGTTCGCGATATCCGTCGCAGAATTGAAGACGAATTGGATTACCCCGGACATATTAAAGTAGTGGTTATTCGTGAGACACGAGCAACCGACTATGCAAAATAGTCAACAGACTTAGTAACCAAATAAGAGTTCAATCGCCTATGGGAAAGATTGAGCTCTTATTTCTTTTTCGTTCTAGACGTTTCAGCTTGGATAACTCAGCGACTGATAACCAAGCAAAAAAAATCTCTATTAATAGCCATAACGAATGTATGATAAGGTAAGTAGCTGCTTTAATTTCTTTGCTTGCGTAGTGGATAAGGAAATAGCCTTTTTGTTTAAGATGTTGGAAATCTCTACATTCATTTGACTCAGCATAAATGGAATAGGGCGTTCTTCTTTTCTTAATTCATTTTGATAGTTAGCTAATACTTTTTGTAGTGCTTGACTATTTTGATCTGTGTCTAATTCTCTTAGGATTTCTGTAATGAGTGCGAGAGCTTGATCGCTGCGTTCTTTTCCACCTGAGAACCAGTTTAGTTTTGACATCATGTTTCACTCCTTAATTATTTACTCAAGGAGGAGACTGTAGATTACTCTTTGGTCTGCTGGCTTTGCCTAAATTCTTGAGTAAGGATATAATCACAAGATACACTAACTCCTCATTATTTGCCACCGTTAGCCTATTCAATATTTTAGGAGAAAGCTTCAACTCAAATATCTTGAACGTCAGAAAATTATTCTAAAATAAAAAGTACTGTCATTATGCTAATAAATAACCGCTGTATTAGTGTGATGTTGCTTATAGCAGCAAAGAAACAAGGGCTTTTAGAAAAAATAGGCACTGCTATTTAAAAAACGCTTCATTTATTTAAAAGGATAGCTTCAAAGCAAGAATTCATTTAAAATAGAGTACAAGAAAAGAAAGAATGGGAGTAAAAGGATGACGACAATCAGTCGCTGGTTCAAACGGCATGCTACATTATTAAAAATCATCTTCTTTGGGATTGTTTTATTTTTCGTGGCGAATCAAGTGAAAAATATCGCTCATGGAATGAGTTGGCAAACCGTTTGGCAAACGATCAAGCAACAGGATCAAGTAGCATTATTAAGTATGTTTGGGATCGGCCTTTGTGGTGTTCTGCCCATGCTTTTATATGATCACGTGGCAATCACGACACTCGAAGCGACGGGACGTTCGCGAATGAACTTTAAAGAATGGCTAGTTTCTGCCTGGACCACTAATACAATCAATAATTTGGCCGGATTCGGCGGTGTGGTCGGAGTGAGTCTGCGCTCTAGTTTTTACGGTAAGGGTATGGAGAAGAAAAAAGTACTGGCTGTGATCTCCAAGATTGCTATTTTCATGCTAGCGGGGCTTTCCATCATGGCCTTCATTACGTCTTTAGATTTGATTATTTTTCGAACACAAAATCCCTTTGTGCGTTATCGTTTTTGGTTATTAGCAGGTGGTGCTTTTGCGCCGCTTTTATTCATTTTTGTTTATAGTCGACGCCGTACGATTTTTAAAGAGTTTCGGCTGAAACAAATTTTTGAATTGTATCTAGCATCATTGGGCCAATGGTTAGGTGCGCTGATAGTCTTCTTATCGGTTGGCTATTTGATGGGTGTGAAATTGAATATCGGTGATATTTATCCAATGTTTGTGATTGCGACTGGTCTAGGGATGCTGACTATGGTGCCAGGTGGCGCGGGAACATTTGATGTGATGATGATTTTGGGTTTGGGGCATCTCGGGTTGAATCAAAGTACAGCGGTCGTTTGGATCTTGTTTTATCGAATATTTTATTACCTAGTTCCTTTTATAACGGGTATCATAATTTTTTTGACTAATACCAGTGTCAAAATGAATCGTTATTTTGATAATCTGCCGCGTGTGCTTTCACAAAAATTTGCTCATGTCATTATGGTCAGTGCCGTTTATTTTGCTGGGATTATGATGATTCTATTATCTACATTAACAAACTTATCTAATATCAGCCGCCTATTTCAAGTGCTACTGCCGTTCTCCTTTGATTTTCTGGATCAGACACTGAACTTATTGATTGGTTTCTTGCTTCTGGGATTTGCTAGAGGAATCTCGCAAAAAGTAAAGCGGGCATTTTGGCCAACAATCTTATTATTGATTTTTGGGATTATTAATACGGTAGCGCGGACAGCATCGGTTCGTTTGATTGTTGTTTATGTGGTGATTTTATTGATCGTCTGGATGTCACGAAGGGAATTTTACCGAGAACGGTTTGTGTATTCTTGGGGAGCGTTGGTTTTTGATGGGATTTTATTCGGTCTGCTCTTCATTTTTTATGCGGTAGCAGGCTATCATAGTGGTCAGATCTGGAGCACGGAACGGTTATCGGCGAAATATTTTGCCTTCCCTTCAGAAGAAATTTGGTTCTCCGGTTTAGTCGGATTGATTTTATCAATTTTATGTTTAGCGATCCTCTATCAGTATTTAACGCAAAGTGAGACAAAACTTGGTGCTGTTTGGGATGAGAAACGCTTCAACTATTTAATCAATCGCTATGGCGGCACGCCTGCTAGTCATTATTTACGAGTATCGGGCTATCAGTATTTTTATTATCAAGAAAACGGCAACGATCAAATCGTTTTTGGTTTTCAGACGCGAGCAAATAAGTGTTTTGTTCTGGGCGATCCTGTGGGCAATCCTGAAAAATGGCAGGCGGCTACTTTTGCCTTTATGGAACATGCAGATAAGTTGGGCTATCAGCTGGCCTTTTATAAAATATCAGAAGAGTACGTTCTACTTCTACATGATTTAGGCTTTCATTTTGATAAGATCGGTGAGACGGGGGTTACGGATTTCACTCGTCATAAACATGATGTTTTTTCTGATCGCTTTGAATTTAAACGCTTGACAAACGAGGGGTATCAATTTATTTATTTTGAAAATCTGCCAGAGGAAGTTTTTGAGGAGCTAGAGGAAATTTCAGATGAATGGTTGAATGGTGAAAAGGAAAAATGTTTCTCAGTAGGCCGCTTTGATCGTGGGTACATTGAAACAAGTAATGTTGGAATTGCACGTGATCCGCAAAATCGGATTGTCGGATTTATCACTGAACAGCCAATCAATAAGGAGAAGGCGTCCTTTGATCTTTTACGTTTCCGAAACGATGTACCGAATGAGCTGCCGACTTTTCTAAAGCTGCATTTGATGGATGAGTTGAAACGACAAGGATATTGTGAAGTATATCAAGGCATGGCGCCTTTAGCCAAAGTTGGCGAGACTTCTTTTGCTTTTTTAGGAGAGCGGATCATGAATTTGATCTATAAATATGGTCATTCGATTTATGCTTTTCAACAAGTTACAGAGGAAAAAACGGTTTATGTGGATCAATGGCGACCAAGATATTTCGCTTATATGAAGGATAGCAGCTTTTTATTCTCAGCCTTACAATTACTTTATTTAATTGGTCGAGGAAAGAACAAAGGTGTCACGATTTCAGAAGAAATGATCGAAGTATAAAAAGACGAGCCCGTTACGGCTCGTCTTTTTCATTCAGGCGTACTTCAATCAATCGTGATAGATGTACCTTTCTTTTCTTCGTAATCCGTTCGGGGGAGTATCAACGTGAGCACACCATTTTCAAATTTTGCGCTAATTTTTTCTTCATCAATGCTTTTCACTACAAATTGACGGTGGTATGCACTGCTGGAGCGTTCTCGGCGGACAAAACGACCATCATCTTTAACTTCATTTTCGCTTGTGTGTTCGGCATCAATCGAAAGTATCTCATTCGTATAGTTCACGGAAATTTCTGATTTTTCAAATCCTGGCAGATCTGCTTTGACTTCATAGTGATCATCCATATCGCGAATATCGACACTCATTTTTCGGTCATCCCAAAACGTGTTCATCAGCTTGCCCACTAATTCTTCTCCATCTAACCAATTGTTTTTCGGCAGTAGGTTCATATAGTATCCCTCCTATTTTTATATTATCCTGGCATGCAACATTACTCTTTCTTTCATGGTAAAGCCTCAGGTGGAATTATTCAACTAATTTAGGGCGCCTATGCTAGAATGAATTATCTATACATTTATTATGGGCTATGATAGAATCGTCTAGTGAAAAATTTGAACGGGTGAGAAAATGGAAATTATGGAGAAAGCCCCAGCGAAAATCAATTTGGGCCTCGATATTTTAGGCAAACGACCAGATGGTTTGCATGAATTGGCGATGGTCATGGCCAGCATCGACCTAGCAGATCGTTTGTATTTGGAAGAAATTCCGGAAAACAAAATCATCATTGAGACCAATAAGGCTTTTTTACCCACCGATAAAAAGAATCATGTTTATGAAGTGCTAGAACTGGTTAAGGAGCGCTTTGAGATAAAACAGGGCTTACGGGTCAAAATTCATAAAGAAATTCCTGTAGCGGCCGGTTTAGGCGGCGGCTCAACGGATTCAGCGGCGGCTTTACGAGCGGTAAATCGTTTATGGAATTTGGGATTATCAGTTAAGGAATTGGCTAGCTTAGGTGCTGAGGTTGGTTCAGATGTTCCCTATTGCGTATATGGACAAACCTCGTTAGTCGAAGGCTTTGGTGAGAAAGTGACCCCGATTGCTCCAATGCCGCAGTGTTGGGTAGTGGTGGTTAAGCCGCGGATGAGTGTATCGACACGCACGATTTTTGCTAAGATTGTAATGGAGGATTTATATCATCCGGATATTCAAGCGCTGGTCTCAGCTATTGAAGAAAATGATTACCAGAAGATGACCCAAAACTTAGGGAATTCGATGGAAGTCGTAACAATTAAAAAGCATCCGATCATCCAGCAGCTAAAAGATCGTATGCTGAAATATGGCGCAGATGCTGCGATGATGAGCGGCAGTGGTCCTACGGTGTATGCGCTGTGTCATAAGTATTCCCGCGCGAAGCATGTGTTCAATGCGCTGAAAGGTTTTTGTGATGAAGTATATCTAGTGCGGACATTAAAGTAAAAAATCTGCGACTAAAGCATTTTTCCAACTTTTGGAAAGGTGCTTTTTCATTTTAACAGTTTTGAAACAAAGTGGCTTTTAAACAAAAAAAGTAGACGGCTATCTTCTATGATGTGTTAGATAAAGTTTCATTTAATGGATAAAATAACGTTCGCAGAAAAGAAAAACAAATACAGGTTTGATCCTTCATATGAATGAAATATCATTTATATTACGGTTTATCAGCCTTATTCGTGTTCAAATCGTAATTTTTACGTTTTGTGTTGACGGATAGAAAAACATCTGTTAAATTAATCTTTGTCTTAAAACGAGAAGAGAAGGTGTTTAGATAGATGAAGATGCAAAAAGGACTACTTTTACTAGGAACTGTGGTACTATCTGTTTTGCTGACTGCTTGCGGTGGACAAGAAAAAAAAGAGGCCTCATCCAATGAAAAAATTCAGGTGATGACGACGTTTTACCCAATGTACGAATTCACCAAACAGGTGGTAGGAGATAAAGGCGATGTAGAATTGCTGATTCCTGCAGGTACCGAACCCCATGATTTTGAACCATCAGCCAAAGATTTGGCGAAAATTTCAGATTCTGATGTCTTTGTCTATAATAGTCCAGAGCTAGAAACGTGGACAGATAATTTGACGGATACGATTGATACGAAACAAACGGAAATCATTCAAGCTTCTAAAGATATCAAATTGATGGAAGGCACAGAGCATGACCACGAAGAAGCACATGATCATGACACTCAGGAACATGAAGAACACGGACATTCACATGAATTAGATCCCCATGTTTGGTTGGATCCTGCTTTGGCAATCAAGGAAGTCGAAACAATCCGTGATCAGCTAAGTAAAAAATATCCAGATGACAAAGCAGCATTTGAAAAAAATGCGGCAAGCTATATTGATGAATTAAAGAAATTAGATGAAGAGTTTCAAACAGCATTTAAGGACGCGAAGAATAAAACCTTTGTGACGCAGCATGCGGCATTTGGCTATTTAGCTAACCAGTATGGGTTAACCCAAGAAGCGATTGCCGGCATTTCCCCCGATCAAGAACCGTCACCAAGTCGTCTGAGCGAGTTGAAACATTATGTGGATGACAACCAAGTGAAGGTTATTTATTTTGAAGAGAATGCTTCTTCAAAAGTTGCCGAGACTTTGTCTAAAGAAACTGGCGTGAAATTGGAAGTCTTGAATCCATTAGAGAGTTTGACAGATAAGCAAATCAAAGATGGTGAAGACTATCTTTCTGTTATGCGTGAGAATTTGACCGCATTGAAGGAAAGTATTCATTAGTAAAAGGAGCGAAAAAAATGTCGTATATCGAGGTAGAAGACCTCTCATTCTATTATGACAACGAACCTGTATTAGAAAATGTGTCCTATCATGTGGACCCTGGCGAATTTGTCATTTTAACGGGAGAAAATGGTGCCGCAAAATCGACATTGATCAAAGCGACATTAGGATTATTAAAGCCCAGCAGCGGAAAAATAATAATCGCAAAAAAAAATGCTGAGGGCAAAAAATTGAGCATCGGCTATATTCCACAACAAGTAGCATCGTTCAATGCCGGTTTTCCTAGTACCGTTTTAGAATTGGTGGAATCTGGCCGCTATCCACAAGGAAAATGGTTCAAAAAGTTATCTGAACGCGACCATGAACATGTACAAAAGGCGTTGGAGTCAGTAGATATGTGGAATATGCGTCACAAGAAGGTAGGAGAATTATCTGGTGGACAAAAACAGCGAATCAGTTTGGCACGGTTATTTGCTAAAGATCCGGATTTATTTATTCTAGATGAGCCGACAACGGGAATGGATGAAAAATCTCGCAATGATTTTTATAATTTACTGCGCCACAGTGCTCATGTGCACGGTAAAAGTATCTTAATGATTACCCACGATCATGAGGACACCAAAAAATATATTGATCGCCACATTCGATTGGTGCGAAAGGAGAATTCAAAATGGCGTTGCTTTCATATGAATTCATGAGACGTGCCTTCTTAGCCGCGATTTTTATCGCCGGAATCGCTCCAATGCTGGGAGTCTTTCTAGTGATTCGACGACAGTCGTTAATGGCGGATACTCTATCCCACGTTTCGCTGGCAGGAGTAGCATTAGGCTTCTTCTTGAATTTGAATCCGACGGGAACAACGTTGTTAGTAGTGGTTGTTGCCGCAATCATCATGGAATATTTACAGAATATGTATAGCTCTTATTCGGAAATTTCCATTGCGATCTTAATGGCAGCCGGCCTAGCCATCGCATTGGTATTAATGAGCCTGGCTCCGGGAAGCTCGGCAGTCAGCATCCAGTCGTATCTATTTGGTTCGATCGTGACGATTACTTGGCAACAGGTTATCTTTTTAGGAATTCTCTTTGTTTTAGTCGGTATTTTATTCCTGCTATTCAAGCGACCTATGTATGTATTGACCTTTGATGAAGACATCGCGGCTGTTGATGGTCTGCCTGTTCGTATGATGTCGATGATTTTCAATGTTGTGACGGGAGTAGCTATTGCAATTATGATTCCAATCGCAGGAGCCTTGTTAATCTCAGCTATCATGGTATTGCCAGCAGCAATCGGTATGCGGGTAGGAAAAAGTTTTAACATTGTGATCTTCGTCAGCGTGCTTGTTGGCTTTATTGGAATGATTGGTGGTCTGACTGGTTCATATTATTTAGATACACCGCCGGGTGCGACGATCACACTTGGTTTTATCTTATTGTTTTTAGTAATCAATGGAATCCGTCAGTTGCGGATCTTGGTTCAGCGAAAACAGATGCAAAATTAGAGGAAAGCGAAAGCTTTTCCTCTTTTTTTGCAAAATAATTAATAAATTCCGAACTTTTAAACTTTAAAACAAGAAAATGCTCGAATTTTATCAGCTAAACCCTTATAATGGGAAACGATAAATCAGAATAGGCGATCATCTGCTTTTTCTTTATAAGAGTTAAGCGATGATAGGCATTGAGCATCAACCTTTTTTCATCAAGAAAAAATACATTAATACGAAATAGGATGCCAGTTCCACTTTGAACTTTAGTTCATTAGTGGAATGGTATTCGTTTTGAGCATCAACCTTTTTCACCAAGAAAAAATACATTAATATGAAATAGGAGTGAATTACGTGAAAGTGCGTCGAAGTGAACGATTAATCGACATGACACAATATTTGTTGGATCATCCACATGACTTGATCCCATTGACTTTTTTTGCGGCTCGATACGGTTCAGCCAAATCTTCTATCAGTGAAGACTTAGCAATTGTAAAGAAAACCTTCAAGGAACGAGGAACAGGCTTTCTAGAAACGATTCCTGGTGCTGCCGGCGGTGTTGTCTTTACACCAAGTATTACGGATGCAGAAGCACAGGAATATATCGAATCTTTGGCTGAGCGTTTGTCTGAAGAGGATCGTTTATTGCCAGGCGGATATGTATATCTATCTGATATGTTGGGTCAGCCTGATTTATTACGTAAAGTTGGACGAATCATTGCGGCGCAATATTTAGATAAAAAAGTTGATGCAGTCATGACGGTTGCTACTAAAGGCGTACCAATCGCGCAAGCAGTCTCTTATTATTTGAATGCCCCATTCGTAATCGTTCGTCGCGACTCGAAAATTACAGAAGGTTCGACAGTTAGTGTGAACTATGTTTCTGGCTCATCAGAACGGATCGAAAAAATGGAGCTGTCAAAGCGCAGCTTAAAACGCGGTTCAAAGGTTTTGATTGTGGATGATTTCATGAAGGGCGGAGGTACCGTCAATGGAATGAAGAGCCTGATTGAAGAATTTGAAGCAGAACTTGTAGGAATTACTGTCTTTGCTGAGTCTAAGTTTAAAGGCGAGCGGGCTATTGACGACTATAATTCGTTGCTATTTGTTCAAGACGTTGATACTAGTACGAAAACTATCAGTGTTGTACCTGGTAATTGCTTCAATAAATAGACAATAAGAATGCTAGGTTTTTAAGACTCTCTCTAGTTTTTTTCTTTGAGAGAGTCTAATGAGCTAGCCTTTTTTGCGTGTGGCTAGTAAAATGGACTACGGATTTCAAATATCAATGGTAAATTTAAAATGAATAGAATGAAATAGGAGTGACTTCTTTTGGAAAACCGTTATGCGATTATTTTAGCAGCGGGTAAGGGAACCCGCATGAAATCAAAATTATACAAAGTCTTGCATCCAGTTGCAGGAAAACCAATGGTGGAACACATTATTGAACGGGTGGTTGAGACACAGCCAACAGATATCGTAACGATTGTTGGTCACGGCGCGGAAATGGTTAAGGAACAATTGGGTGATCGCAGCCGATATGCGTTACAGGCAGAACAACTTGGAACAGGCCATGCGGTGATGCAAGCGGCAGAATTTTTAAAGGGCAAACAAGGGACAACTTTAGTCATTAGCGGAGATACACCATTACTTACCACGCAAACATTGAATAATCTATTTGATTATCATCAAGGCAAAAAGGCTAGTGCGACGATTCTGACTGCTCATGCAGAAGATCCAACAGGCTACGGACGCATTTTACGCGACCATGTCGGCATCGTGGAAAAAATTGTTGAACAAAAAGATGCGACTCCAGAAGAAGCGCGAACTCAAGAAATCAATACAGGAACCTATTGCTTTGATAATGAACAGTTATTTGCGGCATTAGAAAAAATAGGCACCAATAATGCACAAGGTGAATACTACTTAACCGATATTGTTGAAATTTTAAAAAATGACGGTCAAACGGTTGCAGCTTATAAAACGGATGATTTTGAAGAATCGCTGGGTGTCAACGATCGAATCGCTTTAGCGAATGCGAATGAATTGATGCGTCGCCGTATTAATAAGCAGCACATGGTTAATGGCGTGACATTCATTGATCCTGCGACGACATATATTGATGCTGGTATCGAGATCGGTTCTGATACCATTATCGAGCCAGGAGTGCAAATCCAAGGAAATACAGTGATTGGCTCTGACTGTATTATTGGTGCTCACTCGAAAATTGTTGATAGCACAATTGAAGACAAGGTGGAAATCAAATCTTCTGTCATCGAAGAAGCAATTGTGAGAAAAAATGCGGACGTTGGTCCACACGCACACTTGCGTCCAAAAGCAGATATTGGTGAAAATGCTCATATCGGGAATTACGTAGAGATCAAAAAAGCCACGATTGGTGAAAATACCAAAGTAGGCCATTTAACTTATGTTGGTGATGCAACTCTTGGAAAAGATATCAATGTCGGCTGCGGTGTTGTTTTTGTTAATTACGATGGAAAGAACAAACATCACACCAACGTAGGAGATCACGTCTTTATTGGTTCGGGAACCAATATTATTGCGCCAGTTACTATTGCTGAGAATAGTGTGACAGCAGCAGGTTCAACGATTACTGACGATATTGCTGAAGGCGACATGGCAATTGCTCGTGCTCGCCAAGTAAACAAAGAAGGTTATGCGAGTCGATTGCCATTTTAAGGGAATTCTCTTGATTTCTTAAAAGGAAATGACTAGTATTTTATTTGAAATGGTATATAATCGGTAGCGTATGCTTAAAAAGAAAGTGGAGGTCCCCATGTCGAAACATTATTTTGATCCAAGATTGAAAATTTTTGCTTTGAATTCAAATCGTCCCTTAGCTGAGAAAATTGCTGAAGAAGTTGGTGTTGAACTAGGAAAAAGTTCTGTTACCCAATTTAGCGATGGTGAAATTCAAGTAAACATTGAAGAAAGTATTCGTGGCTGTCATGTTTATGTTGTTCAGTCTACAAGTAGTCCGGTAAATGATAATCTGATGGAACTTTTGATTATGATTGATGCCTTGAAACGTGCGAGTGCCAAAACAATCAACGTCGTAATGCCTTATTATGGTTATGCCCGTCAGGATCGTAAAGCACGTGCGCGGGAACCAATTACTGCTAAGCTTGTTGCAAACATGATCGAAAAAGCTGGTGCGACACGTTTATTGACTTTAGATCTCCATGCTTCGCAAATCCAAGGGTTCTTTGATATCCCTGTGGATCATTTAATGGGTGCACCATTGATTGCGGATTACTTCTTAGAAAAAGGTATTTGCGGCGACGATGTCGTGGTTGTTTCACCTGACCATGGCGGGGTTACACGTGCACGTAAATTAGCAGAATTTTTAAAAGCACCAATTGCCATCATCGACAAACGCCGTCCGAAAGCGAACGTTGCGGAAGTGATGAACATTATTGGTAAAGTAGACGGCAAAACCTGTGTTATTATCGATGACATGATTGATACTGCAGGAACGATTACTCTAGCTGCCAATGCGTTGAAAGAAGCTGGCGCAAAACAGGTCTACGCTTCATGTACTCATCCGGTGTTATCAGGTCCAGCAATGCAAAGAATCCAAGATTCTGCGATCGAGCATTTAGTCGTAACAGATTCAATCTACTTATCTGACGAACGTAAAATCGATAAGATCGATGAAATCAGTGTGGGTGAATTAATGGGAGATGCAATCAAACGTATCCACGAGAACAAACCAGTTAGCCCACTATTTGAAACACATAAAAAATAAATCTATTGTATGAGGTACTCCAGCTGGGGTGCCTCTTTTTGTGTCTAAACTATTTTTGAAAATTTTGTTGATCAAAGAAATTTGATTAAACGCTTTCTCACTTGATTTCTTCTGATATGATAATAAGTAGAAGAAGGAAACTGGGGAGGACAACATGCAAAAAAGAATGGATCGGATTTCTATGGCTGCGGGCTATGGAATGCTAATAATCGCTGTATTTCTTAAAATAATCGGTGGTGTGAATCAGCGATTCAGCTTGGTTGAGGTCTGGATTCGCAGCTTAATTAGCGGAAATTTTCTGCATTTTTGGCAAACGGAGTTTTCTTCAGGCATCGGTGTATTAGTTGGCACAGGTGCGTTTCTGTTATTACTGCTAGTCTACGTCTTTGACAGCTTATTGATAACCTGCCATCGAAAAATCGTCCTCTTGCAATCTGCTAAAGTTGCCTGGCTCTATTTCACAATGTTCTTCTATTTTATTTTCATTCAATTCTATTCAAGCAGCATTTGGTTGGTTCTGCTTCTTATAATCGGAGCGTTAGAATTTCTTTTAAATCGCTATTTGGATGATAAAATCGAGCGAGATCGAAAATATGCTGAGTCGCAGAAAATCGAAAAACAGCGCAACGAAGATCGTAAGCGACGTTTGGCTTTTTCGGGAAAGTATCCGCCGTTGTTTCATCAGGTTATTCGAAAAAATTTCCATTTCTATCGAAAAAATTATTTTTTGATAATCTTTGCAAATACATTAGTTTTCTTTTCATTAGTAATTCTTTTTTTCGCCTATCAGAAATTTAGCGGCAATCACACCCAAGAGACAGTTTTCAATAAAACGGGACTCCTACGTATTTTAATCGAATCCGGCGGTGTTCTTCTAATCTTGTTATTATTGTTCTTATCATTTATGGACGGTTTATATATTGATTTTAAGGCAAAGCACATGGATTTATTCATTCAGCTGGGAATCCGCAAAAAAACGTTTCTAATTATGTTGATTGAAGAGTTTAGTCTTTGTGCCTTGGCGGGTGTGGTGTTTGGGGGAAGCCTTGGCTTGCTAATTACTAGAGCATTTACTAGTATTGGCTGGGCTTTATTGTTGTACACAGGGTTAATTATTTTAGCGATGGCTTTTCATCAGGAAAAAATCTTGCGCTTAATTCAATTTAAACCTCGGGAGCAAACCAAAGCAGACCGTCCAAATCATCGATTGTCACCAGTATTTCTGTTAATCGGTTTGCTGGCGTTAGCTGTTACTTTCTGGTGGTTTCATCGAAGGAAATCTGCTGAAACCTTGTTAGTTATTAGTACGCTAATCATTGCTTTGTGGGGGCTTTTCCTTGGTATTGGCGGTTTTTATGTAAAACGTAGACGGGAAAAAATCACCCTCCTGCTTTCTCGCAATGATTTATTCTATCGTTTTCACAAAAGTATCAATGTTCTCATGTTAGTGTCCCTTTTACAAGTTTTGATAGCGGGGATCTTTCTGCCTCGCGTGGTCACTTTTCAACAAACTGCTGTCGACAATTTATTTTCGTATGATGTGGTAGCGAAGGTCAAATCAACAGAATTTCAACAAGTTGAAACATCGTTGAATCAGGAAAAGGCCCTGTGGAAAAGCTATCCTTTCTTTCCAGTAACGTCTGTGGACGGTGATCCGGAATGGGAAGTTTTTGGTACGGTGCGGCCGGTGATGTTTATTCAAGGACAGCATATTGGAGTGTCTGAAACAACTTATCAACAACTACGACAGGCAAATGATTTGGAGAAACAACCTTTACATTTAAAAAAAGGGCAGTGGCATGTCGTTTATCAACAGGCAATTAGTATCCGTGGACAACCGATCGATTGGGACCCGCAAAGCGTTCGACCGCGGTTACGAATTGGGACACCATTAGAGAGCTACAACACAACCAATGTCGATGTGATTTTCCCGATGCGTACGATCAAAAGCCAAGAACGCTTGATACTAACTGGAATGTTTCAACGTGGGTTACAGGAAAATATTCTAGTTGTTGCAGATGAAGAATTTGCGACTTTATCTAAAAAAGATCAACCAAATCAGTTGTTTTTGATTCACGGAGATAAAAAAATTGCTCATGCATTAAATTTTTTAAATCAAAAATATGTAGACGACAAGCGTTGGGATGACACGATAGAACCTGTATATGAAAAGACGCAACGGAAAAGTAATGTTGTCTCTGAAAATTATCTACAAGTCTTGCTTTTAATCTTTACTATAGTCATTTGCATCTTCATGAGTGTGGGATTGATAGTAGCCAAATTTGAAAGCGAAGAAACTCGTTTGATCGAACGCAGACGACTGTTGGATCAATTAGGTATGAGACAGAAAGAACAGCGAAGTGTTTTGAAACGTCAGGTTGGATTTTTCACAGTCTTGCCATTAGCTGTTGGTTTTCTGCTCAGTCTTGGTTTTATCGGAATCATGGGAAGACTGCGCTTCTTCTCGATGTCAGAATGGCTGCAGTTCGGAGGTATCTTTTTATTGGATTTTGGGATTTACTTATTCGTATGGGGAACTATCGCAAGTTTGATCTACCGCAGAATTGAAAAGTGGAGGTAAGCAAATGACGCCAATTATCAAAGCCGCAAATATTACTAAAAATTATGGACAGCAAGAAGTCTTAAAGGGAATCGATTTGCTGATCGCCCCTGGCGATTTTACTTGTATCATGGGGCGTTCTGGTTGTGGGAAAACCACATTATTGAAAATATTGGGGCTGATGCATCCACCAACCACTGGAGATGTCTTTTTTGAGGAAAGACTAACTCATGAACTTTTTCCAGATGAAATTTCTGACATTCGCAGAAGAAAGATTGGCTTCGTTTTTCAGGATTTCAATTTGATGGAAAGTATCACTGTGCGGGAAAATATTCTTTTACCCGCAATTTTGGATAAGCAAGACGTTACAAAATCGGAAGAACGAATGCAGCCATTCTTTCAAGTGCTGCGAATTGAACATCTATTGGGAAAACTTCCTCACGAGTTGTCAGTAGGAGAAAAACAACGAGCTGCGATTTGCCGAGCATTGATAAATCAGCCGAAAATTATTTTAGCGGATGAGCCAACTGGGAATTTAGACAGCAATGCGGGAGCTGAAGTAATCAACATTTTTCAGCGTATTAATCAAGAATTAGGCATCACCATTGTCATGATCACTCATGACAGCAAAGTTGCTCAAGCGGCTAGAGAGGTCATCTTTTTAAAGGACGGTCAAATCTATGATCGACTAATCAATACTGCTGGAAGCGAAGCTCAAATCGCAGAGAAAATGTTGGAAGTTTAATTGAAAGATAAAAACAAGAGAGTGCCCTGAATATCAGGCGCTCTCTTGTTTTTATTACTACTACTGGCAACCTGTCAAAAAGACAAAAAAAAAGGGCTCATCGGTGGGTGGCCGATGAGCAAAGGAGTTAAAAAATGAAAAAGTGTTAGGGTTGTTTGTTGGTATGTTTATATAATAGCAACGATATGTGAATTATTTATGAATGAAGCTTGGCAGAAGATTAAAAAAAATAGGTCGAAATAAAGTTCAGCAGACATTGAGCAGTAAACAGTGAAATAAATGAGGTTTCTCCGTAGTATACGTGGATCGTTTAGTTAGCCTTGTTGATCATTTGAAGGAGCAAACAAAAAAAGGGCTCATCGGTGGGTGGCCGATGAGCAAAGGAGTTAAAAAAATGAAAAAGTGTTAGGGTTGTTTGTTGGTATGCTTATATAATAGCAACGATATGTGAATTATTTATGAACGAAGCTTGGTAGAAGATTTAAAAAAATAGGTCGAAATAAAGTTGAGTTATTCATTAATAGTTAGATCAAAAAAAATAATTAAATCCCCTTATATAGTTATTTCATTCATATGTTGAAGCTTTATTTCATTGTGCAGCTAAACTTCTAAAGGAATCATAGAACAAATCTAAACAAAAAAAGAGCTCATCGGTGGGTGGCCGATGAGCAAAGGAGTTAAAAAATGAAAAAGTGTTAGGGTTGTTTGTTGGTATGCTTATATAATAGCAACGATATGTGAAAAAAGTGTGAACGATGATTGTTTGAAAATTAAAAATTTTATAAAAAAATTGAATATTAATTAACTCGACAAAAATATTATAATTTATTTTCAAAAAAAGAGCTCATCGGTGGGTGGCCGACGAGCAAAGGAGTTAAAAAATGAAAAAGTGTTAGGGTTGTTTGTTGGTATGCTTATATAATAGCAACTACTTATGAATAAAATATGATGAAAGACTAGCGAAACCATTAATTTATAAAAAATAAAATACAGAAAAACTTATAGGGTTTCACACCATTATTTTAGAATTTTATAAATTATCCAATTATATTAACTAAAAGGAGTTGTTATAATTCTTTATCCCAATAATTTTATGAAATGAAAAATAAAAGGTAAAGAGGTTGTGACTGAAGTGGTCAGTTTCAAAAAGGAGTTTCCAAAAATACAATGACGTAGGAAGGGATGTTGAATGGTACCTACTCATTGCTTTTCGAGTTTATGTGAGATTTTGGCTTATTTTTCTAAATAGTTACTTCTGGAACATCAAGAATTTCGTTTATTCAGAAAAAAGAGCCATGACAAGACTTTTGTCATGGCTCCCTCGTTTTAATAGCAATTATTCATAAACACGGTTTTTCTTGTCGTAAATATTACGCAATTCTAAATATAATGGAACGAGCTCGTTTTTTGTATAAGGAAAATCCAGTTGGAATAACGGAATATTTGGTTTTTCCTTTCTTAATAGTGAGGAAGAGCTGATAATCAAATCATAATCATCCTTCAGTGATACATCGTATGGCTCAGCATCAATGAAGCGCAGATCCTCAAGGAAACGATACAAGTCACGAACGAAAATCGCATTATGCTCTAATGCAATACCAACTTTTAGATTATGTGCGTAAGGAAATTGATTAAAGTAAGGCAATAACAAACGCTTAAAGGCTCGAGTAATCATCGGATGAACCGAACTGATAAAGCTGTAGGATGGATTTTCCTTCGTCATTTGCATGAAATTTTGAATGTTCTGGAATAAAATATATTCACCACGAGTTTGTTTAGCATTTGGGTCTAAGACTAATTCAATCATGCTTGGGAATGGCTGGCGGAAAATAAAGTAACCAAAGGTGATATTCAACATATTTGAAACAACCAATGGATCATCCATGATGTCGGGCCGATCCGGGAATAAGACTTTCTTAGCAAAGTTCCGAAATTCCGTTACAAAATCATTTACTGGATTTGGACGTGAATCAAAATCATGGAGTGCTTGTTTCATACTTTGATCGTCACGAATCGTATAGAAAGGTGAATAATGAGCTAAGAAATAAATAAAACTGGTTTCACCCTTTAATTGACGTGTTGTCATTGGCATGTCAATTAGATCGCGTAATGATGTGAAATCATAATATGGATTATCCTTCATCAAAAAATTGTAGCGAGGATCATATTTTGTGAATTTCTTTTTCTGTACTCGCACCATATTAATGCTAGTAAATAATTTGATTTCTTGAGTACCAAAGTAAGTTTGTGATAACGGAAAATAGTCTTTATAGGTATCAATTATTTTAGTTAATTGATGTTTGTCAACATTTATTGGACATTCAATTCCACGAGTTCCCAGCCATAAAAGATCAAATAAAGCTAAACGAATCAAACGTTCATCGCCGGACATACCGGCCTCTGTATATGTAAAGCGAATATTGAATCGTTTCAAGTGTTTTTTCAATTTATCGATTTTCCGAGAAACTGTGGAACGACTCACAAAATACTTTTCACAAAATTGTTCGATTGTTGGATTCGCATCATTTAAGAAGTATAGGATGAACTGGAATGGCACTGCTTGCTGCAGTAAGTGATAACGATATTCATCAACCGTGGCATTGAGGTTTTCTAGATTCAGTTTGCCGGCACGCATCATAATTGTTTCGTGATCCGGTCGTATTTCTGCTAATTCCTGATCTACTTCATTCAGTTCAATGACGCTTTGCTGGTAATTTAAATCTAAATCTTCTGACAATTGACTAATCGCTAAAATCTTTTTGGTAGATTGGTTTAAGTATTTAAAAATATTAAAACGCAAGAGGAGTGACGCATCAAACATAAGTTCCTCATATAACATCTGTTTTCCTCCTTTATTAAATTCGGTCATTAATCTGAATTTTTTTAAGCATATTTCTTCTTTATTGTACTTTATTTACCAAAACCTGTCAGTTATTAACCGATAAAAAGTGAGTAATATTATATAGGGAAAAACAATTTTCATGCTATTCTAAGAAAGAAGGTGAAAAAATGACAAAGTTGCGTTTAGAAGCATTTACCGATGGTGTCGTTGCGATCGTTTTGACCGTCCTGGTTTTAAATATTCAAATACCAGATGCACCATCACTAGCTTCCTTATTAAGCATAACCAATACACTGTTCGCCTATATTGTTAGTTTTATTTTTGTTGCTGTCATCTGGGTGAACCACCATCGCATGATGCAAATGACTGAAAAAATAAATTATCGTGTTATTTGGGCAAATATTTTTTGGTTATTTTGGCTGACTTTATGCCCAGCAGTAACCAGTTGGGTGGGTCGTAATCCAAACCATTTTTGGCCGGAATTTTCTTATGTAGTGGTCTTCACGATGTGGAGCTTTTCATACGGTATATTATCAAAGCAATTGATTAAAGCAAATAGCCCTACTAGCCACGTGGCGACTATTTTAAAACGAGATCAACGAAGCAAATTATCCATGCTGATTAACTTAGCTGTTTTGGCAGGTGTTTTTATTTTTCCGCCAATTGGAATCTTTGGTCGCTTTTTGGTTTCTGGCATTTGGGTGGTTTCTTATCGTAAAGCAGATGAATACTATCAAAAGGTATCGGGGCAAAAAAATCACGGCAGAAGCTGAGAACTTCTGCCGTTTTTTTAAGCTTGTGGATGTAATACACGGTGTAAAAATTCTTTAGTCCGTGCTTCTTTAGGATTGCCGAAAATGTCTTCAGGCGCTCCTTGTTCAGCGATCACACCTTGATCCATGAAGATGACACGATCAGAAACCTCTTTAGCAAAAGCCATTTCATGAGTAACGATTACCATCGTCAAACCGCTTTCTGCTAATTTTTTCATAATCTGTAACACATCACCAACCATTTCTGGATCAAGGGCAGATGTCGGTTCATCAAACAGCATAACTTCTGGGTTCATGGATAAAGCGCGGGCAATTGCAACTCGTTGTTTTTGACCACCAGATAGTTGCGCGGGTTTTGCATCGACAAATCGATCCATGCCTACTTTTTCCAAATTATCTAATGCGACCTTTTTCGCTTCAGCTTCTTTGCGACCTAGAACCGTTACCTGGCCACTCATACAGTTTTGCAAAACGTTCATATTGTTGAAGAGATTGAACGACTGGAACACCATTCCTAGATGGGTCCGATATTTTGGTAAATTGTATCCGGGAGCTAAAACATTCTCTCCTTGATACATGATCTTACCATCTGTAGGAGTTTCTAATAAATTGATACAGCGTAGGAAAGTTGATTTCCCCGAACCAGACGCACCGATAATGGTTACAACTTCTCCTTTGTTGACGTTCATACTGATATCTTTTAAGACGAGGTTATCGCCGAAGCTTTTTTTCAAATGTTCGATTTCAATGATACTACTCATAACTGTTCCTCCTTAATGATTTACTGATTATTTATCTTCCCCAACAGCTACATCAACATCGTCTAAACGCACATAAGCTGATGGACCATCCATTTTTTTCTCAACTGCTCGTAAGATTCGAGTCGCTGTGAAGGTCAATACAAAATAGATCACACAAATGATGAAGTAGGTCTGGAAGAACATATAGTTTGTTCCAGCTGCTGATTTTCCTTGGAAGAACAATTCGGAAACAGAAATGATACTTAAAACAGAGGTATCTTTGATATTGATTACTAATTCATTTCCAGTCGCTGGCAAAATATTTCGTAATACTTGCGGTAGGACAACCTTACGCATCGTTTGGCCATGGGTCATACCAATGGCGTGTGCAGCTTCAAATTGACCTTGATCGACAGCGAAGATTCCGCCACGAACGATTTCAGACATGTAAGCACCAGTATTGATTGAAACGATAAATAAGGCAGCGGCGGTTCGGTTTAAATCAATTCCAAAAGCCATCGCAATTCCGTAATAAATTACGGCAGATTGAACGATCATGGGTGTTCCACGGAAAATCTCGATATAGGCATTTAGTAACCAGCCAAAGACTTTTTGCAGCCCGCGTTTTGCGCTGTTGTCTGATTCTGGAATGGTTCGAAAGACGCCGACAAGTAAACCAATCAATGTACCAACAGTCGTCCCAACGATTGCAAGTAATAGGGTCATACCCGTACCACGCAAGAACATCGAACCGTTCTGTTTCAAAATACGAACAAATACATTCTCTTTTTTACCTGAAGCGCTTTGCGTTTCATCGGTAGCTGGTTGATCTTTAATGGCTTGGTCCATAACTTCGACACGCTCGTCTTGTGAGATGTCCGCCAGGATCTGGTTAACTTGGGCCATATCAGGATCTCCTTTTCGCATCCCGACAGAAACTTGCACATCCTCTGGGTTAGTTTGGAATCCATTGGCTTTGTCGAATTCGACCATTTTTAAATCAGGGTTAACACTTTCCGCAGTCACGCCTTCAGGTCGTTCACTGACGTACCCATCGATTGTGCCTGATTCCAAAGCGACCCGCATTGCTGGGAAGTTATCCATGGCTTCCTGTTTGTTGACATCAGGGATTTGAGGGATAACATCATAATGAAACGTACTCAATTGCGCGGTGACCTTTGCACCAGCAAAATCTTTGATCGAAGTTGCTTTGGCATATTTAGTATCTTTGCGGGTGACAATAACTAATTGTGATTCATAATATGGATCAGAAAAGTCAACCTCTTTACGCCGTTCGGCTGTGGGAGACATCCCAGCAATAATCGCGTCGATCTTCCCAGATTGAAGTGCTGGTAACAGACCATCCCATTCGGTTTTTACCACGACTAGTTTACGATTCATTTTATCAGCGATTTTTTTCGCCATTTGTACGTCATAGCCGCCAGCGTAGGCTTTATCGCCTTGAATCTGCACGGCGCCATTCCGATCATCCTTTTGTGTCCAGTTGAAAGGAGCGTATCCAGCCTCCATGCCGACCCGCAATTCTCCTTCAGGTGTTTTTTCATCTGCCCGAGTGACTAATGGGGCTCCTAGAAATGAAATAAATAATGCGATGAGTGCGATAACTGAAAATTTTCTTCTATTCATAATTTCTCCCTTTCTTGAAATTACGAGATTGGGTAGGGCTGTCTTTGAAAATCTGCAACAAAAAAAGCCGCCGATTCGTGTATAAGGCCGCTTGCAGATAATAAGAAGATGATGTTCCCTCTCACAAAAACATAGCGCAACTTAGCATCACTGCTAAGACAGTCCGCAAGTTATTCGCTTGCGTCCCAACATACAAAATAAAGAGAATTTTGTACATTTCGGCGAAACTTCCTAGTCCTATTTCAACGTGTCTCTACACTCCATAGGGTTAATAAGGTTCGCGACCTCTACCTCATTGTTCTGAGGCATCTCGTATTCAGTTATTATGTTTCACAGTCTAAAGGCTGAGAATGAAAAAGTCAATGGAAATCATTTGGAATAAACAAAAAAGGTGGTTGAATTTTTTAAATTATTCCATTTGAATTGTTCAGAAAGACAAAGAAATACGTTAAAGAAGCTTTTTAAGAATAAAAAGATAAATTTTATCGTTTTGACAGCCCTTCTCCATTTAACCGACTAATCGAGAGCGGTTTTCTAAAAAAATGTTGATTAAGGGATAAAATCACAAATCGCTAACAAAGGATTCATTTATTCAGATAAGGACTTTTTATTTTCCTCTAAATTTATACTATACTGATTCTTGAGGTGACGAAAATGGAGATCACAGTTGATCAAGCAGTAAAAATAATTCAAGAAAACAGAAAAATCACATTTTTAACAGGCGCAGGCGTTTCTACCCCTTCAGGTGTGCCGGATTATCGTTCGTTACAAGGCGTTTATCATGGTCTTGAAGCACCGGAATACCTATTAAGTAATGAGTGTTTAGTTCGTGAACCAGAAAAATTTTATCAATTCGTCAAACATTTGTATCATAAAGAAGCACGACCAAATAGTATTCATCGTGAGATGGCACAAATGGAGAAGACGAAGGATGTCTGGGTAGTCTCGCAAAATATCGATGGCCTGCACGCGGCTGCTGGAAGTCAACACTTGGTGAATTTCCATGGTTCGCTTTACGAGTGCTATTGTCGCAAGTGTCAGCGGTCAGTAGCGTGGCAGGATTATCTGCAAAGCGATCGTCACAAAGACTGTGGTGGTCAAATTCGTCCGAAAATTGTTTTGTACGGCGAAGGATTTGAAGAGTCAGTCATCCAGCAGGCAATCGGAGCTGTAAAAAATGCCGAGCTTATAGTGATTGCGGGAACAAGCTTTCAAGTTCATCCATTTTGTGATTTAATTTATGAAAAAAGCAAAGATGCGAAAGTAGTTGTAATCAACCAAACCCCGATTCAATTAGCTGGCGAATATTATTTTGTCCAGACGGATGGAACAGCAGTTTTTGAAAAAGTATAGCGATTTTGTCGCTGCGGGATAACAACGATTTATGATCAATTGGGAGGGAACTGTGTGGAGTTAACGGAGAAGGAAAAAATGATTGCTGGTAAATTGTATTTTGCAGGCGATCCTGAATTAGTGGCCGATCGAAGAGATGCTCGTTTAAGATTACGTGCGATTAATCAAGAATCAGATAGAGAAAAACGTGAAGAATTCGTAAAACAGGCGTTTGGCGGGACAAAGAACCATGTCTATGTAGAACCAACGATTTCTTTTGATTATGGCTACAATATTTTTGTAGGTGAGAATTTTTATTGTAATTTCCACAATGTCTTTTTAGATATTTGTCCGATTACAATCGGTGATAATTGTATGTTTGGACCAAATGTTCAATTGTATACGGCAAGTCATCCGTTAGAACCTGGAAAACGTAATAGCGGTCAGGAGTTTGGCAAGCCGATCACCATCGGCAATAATGTTTGGATTGGTGGCTCAGCCATAGTGACTCCAGGAGTAACAGTAGGGGATAATGTAGTTATAGCCGCGGGCGCTGTTGTAACTAAATCTTTCCCAGATAATGTAGTGGTTGGTGGAAATCCGGCGCGAATCATCAAAACGATCGAAGAGGAAAACAAAGACGATGCACTGACTAATGCACGAAAAAAAATTGATCGGATTGATCAAGAAATCGTGACGCTTTTAGAAAAACGGATGTCAGCTGTCAGCGAAGTCACTGCGTATAAAGCTGAAACAAAGAAAGCTGTTTTAGATACTAGTCGTGAAGAGGCGGTTTTACAAAAGGTTTCGGATTTAGTGAAAGATGAGAATTATCGTGAGACAATTGTTGAAACCTTCAAAGACATTATGAAACAGTCAAGAAACTATCAAGAAGGGCGGTTGAGATAATATGATCGACGGCGATAGACGTAAAGCCGAGATTTTAAAGGCGCTGCAACAAGCTGAAAAACCGATCAGCGCTACAAGCTTTGCAAAAGAATTTGGTGTAAGTCGTCAGATCGTAGTCGGCGATGTGGCCTTATTACGAGCCGCAGGGGAGAATATCATCGCTACTGCTCGAGGGTATTTGTTAGAACGCGAATCGGCGAAATTAATCAGCAAAATTGCCGTTCAGCATTCTCCTGAACAGACGGCAGAAGAATTACACACAATCGTTGCACACGGTGGTGAAGTTATTGATGTAGTAGTTGAGCATCCGTTGTATGGAGAGCTGGTTGGAGGCTTGCATTTGACCACTCAACAAGATGTGGAGGCCTTTGTTGCAGAAGCAAAAAGACTCGAAGTGACGCTTTTGTCTGAGTTGACCGCAGGGATTCATCTACATACCATCGCATATGAAGCAATAGAGAATTTAACCGAAATTAAACAAGCACTTTCAGAAAAGGGTATTTTATATGAAGAAAACCGTCACGTGTAAACGTGACGGTTTTTGACAGTCGAACTTTTTTACAGCCACCTCTTAGGTGAGACTAATTTAACGGTTTAAGTCCCTTAAAAGAAACAAGTGGTTTAGTTCGATGATATGCATAGTGAGAAAAGCATTCAAATTTCATCGGAAAATGAACACCTTAAAAAACGAATTAGCGGTTACTCGATAACTAAGACGCCATCTTTTAAGTGCAACGGATTTTTTTCATTGATATGGTCATAGAACATGATGCCATTGATATGATCAATCTCGTGTTGGACCACGATCGCATTATAGTTTTTTAGACGAATTTTATGTTTCTCGCCTTTTTCGTCAAAATAAGAAACAGTGATACGCGCGGCACGAACGACATATCCAGGCACTTCACGATCGACTGATAAGCAGCCTTCGCCTTCTCCCAAGCAAGCTTCTTGAACTGAGTGGCTCAAGATTTTTGGATTATACATCACCGTACTAATGCCGTTTTCCGGTTTTTCAGGATCAACGCTAGGAACATGAACTGCGATAATTCGTTTTGAGATATCTAATTGGGGAGCTGCTAAACCCACACCTCCGCGTAGATTCAATTCTTCTGCCTTTACAGGATCTTGGCTATTTTTTAGAAATTGCAGCATTTCCTTTCCAAGCTCCACATCTTCAGCAGTTGGAGGAATCGGGACTTCATTGGCAACTGCCCGTAAAGTCGGATGGCCTTCCCGAATAATATCATCCATTGTGATCATTAAAAAATCTCCTCTCAAGACATGATTTCATCACGTTAGTTTAACACAAAAAGTAAGTAAGGTAAAAAAACTGTTTTCATGAATACGGTTCTTTAAAAAAATTGTAATGATTCTAGAAATAAGCGTTAAATTGGTATACAGCTTGATTTTTTAATACAAATCGAGTAAAGTGTTAGAGTGTGCATAGCGCACCACCTATCACTTGGTTGGGCGATTCACCAACGCTCTACTCAGTCGTAGGAAGAAAAAAAGGAAGAGGTGAAAAAACATGGCATTATCAAAAGAACGTAAAAATGAAATCATCAATGACTTTGCTCGCCATGAAGGAGATACTGGTTCTCCAGAAGTACAAATCGCTGTATTAACGGAAGAAATCAATCAACTAAATGAGCATGCACGTGTCCACAAAAAAGACCACCATTCATATCGCGGTCTAATGAAAAAAGTTGGTCATCGTCGTAACTTGTTGGCTTACCTACGTAAGAATGAAGTTCAACGTTACCGTGAATTAATCCAACGTCTAGGACTACGTCGTTAATTCGTACTACTATTAAAGTGAGGTTCCTAGGAATCTCACTTTTTTGCTAGTTTTACTTCCTGCTTTAGCAGGTTAGTAAAATAGTATGCGTACGAAAATCATCTCATTTTTCTGGTTTTTAGAAAAATGATTTCATCAAAAATGAGCTAGCTGCTAGTTTATCATACAGACTTAAAAAAGTTTGTTCCTTATTAGCGTATTATCGTTCATTTCTAAATTAATCTAACACCGAGGTTCTCTCGGAAAAAATAAAAAACCTTTGATTGGCGTGTTGTCACTCTACTAACCAAATGCAAGAAGCGAAGTTTTTCGCTGTTTCCATTTGTTTAGTAGCGTCGCACTGGTCAAAGGGAAAAGGAGAAGTTATGTCAGAAAAACAAGTTTTCAAAACCACTTGGGGCGGACGCCCTTTGCAAGTTGAAATCGGTCAACTTGCTAAACAAGCCAATGGCGCAGTTTTAGTTCGCTATGGCGACACAGTCGTATTGAGTGCAGCTGTTGCCTCAAAAGAAGCAAAAGATACCGACTTTTTCCCATTAACCATTAACTATGAAGAAAAAATGTATGCAGTGGGTAAAATCCCTGGCGGCTTCATTAAACGTGAAGGTCGTCCAAGTACAGACGCAACCTTGACTGCCCGTTTAATTGACCGTCCGATTCGTCCGATGTTTGCAGATGGATTCCGTAATGAAGTCCAAGTAACGAACTTTGTGATGAGTGTAGAACAGGATTGCTCTCCAGCAATGGCAGCGATGTTTGGTTCTTCGTTGGCTCTAGCCATTTCAGATATTCCGTTTGACGGACCAATCGCTGGTGTCGATGTGGGTCGCGTGAATGGTGAATATGTATTGAATCCGACTGTCGAACAACATGCTGAATCAGATATCGATTTAACAGTTGCTGGGACCAAACAAGCCATTAACATGGTAGAATCTGGCGCCAAAGAAGTTTCTGAAGAAGACATGCTTGGCGCATTACTATTCGGATTTGATGCAATCAAAGAAATGGTGGCTTTCCAAGCTGAGATCGTAGCTGCAGTCGGCAAAGAGAAAATGGAAGTTTCTTTATTACAAGTTGATCCTGAACTGAAAAAAGAAATTTTTGACGGCTACTATCAAACAATGAAAACAGCTGTAATGACAATGGATAAATTGGCACGTGAAGACGAAATCGAAAAAGTCAAAGAAACGGTCAAAGAAGTTTACGCTGAAAAATTTGCGGATCATGAAGATGAAGCGCAATTAACAAAAGAAGTAAAACAAATCGCGGAAGATCTTGAAAAAGATGTGGTTCGCGAATTGATTACAATCGATAAAATTCGCCCAGACGGACGTAAATTAGATGAAATTCGTCCGTTGGCTGCTGAAACAGGTATTTTACCACGTGTTCATGGGTCAGGCTTATTTACACGGGGACAAACACAAGCATTATCTGCTTGTACTTTGGCACCCTTAGGTGAACATCAAATCATTGATGGTTTAGGAACAGTTGAAAGTAAACGATTCATCCATCATTACAACTTCCCGCAATTCTCTGTTGGTTCTACTGGACGTGCTGGTTCACCAGGTCGTCGTGAAATTGGCCATGGAGCATTGGGTGAACGTGCATTAGCCCAAATTATTCCAAGCGAAGAAGATTTCCCTTACACCATCCGTTTAGTAGCGGAAGTATTGGAATCAAACGGTTCTTCTTCTCAAGCAAGTATCTGTGCTGGTACATTGGCGTTAATGGATGCTGGTGTGCCAATCAAAGCACCAGTTGCTGGTATCGCAATGGGCTTGGTTTCCGATGGTGAAAACTATACGATCTTGACAGATATCCAAGGATTGGAAGACCATCTTGGCGATATGGACTTTAAAGTTGCTGGTACAAAAGATGGAATCACAGCTTTGCAAATGGATATCAAAATCCAAGGAATTACTGAACAAATTCTTTCTGAAGCATTAACGCAAGCAAAACAAGCGCGGATGGAAATCTTAGAAGTCCTAACTGATACGATTGCTGAGCCACGTAAAGAATTAAGCCCATACGCACCGAAGATCGAAATGATCCAAATCGATCCAGATAAGATCAAAACAGTCATCGGTAAAGGCGGAGACACAATCAATGGTATCATCGAAGAAACTGGTGTAAAAATTGATATTGATCAAGAGGGTAACGTTAGCATTGCTTCTTCTGATGCAGATATGATCAAAAAAGCGATTAAGATCATTGAAGAGTTAACTAAGGAAGTCAAAGTCGGCGAAGTGTACTTAGGAAAAGTTGTTCGTATCGAGAAATTTGGAGCCTTTGTAAACTTGATTAAGGGCAAAGATGCATTGGTTCACATTTCACAACTTGCAAATGAGCGCGTGAATAAAGTGGAAGATGTCGTAAAATTAGGCGATGAAGTATTAGTAAAAGTGACAGAAATCGATCGTCAAGGTCGTGTAAATGCTTCTCGTAAAGCCTTATTGAAGGAAGAAGAAAGCAAAAAAGCAGAAAAATAATATGTCATTGAGGTTATTCTTTGACAATTCTCGCTGTAAACTGGATAATACTGATAAGTTTTAGGGGAGTAGCGACATAGAGTAAGCTCTATGCTTTTAGATCAACAACTAGTGCGCAGCGCTGGTCTAAGAGATAATTTGCCAGACCTAAACAATAGTGAAAACTGTTGTTTAGGTCTTTTTTTTGTCAGTCGTGCTTTTTGCAGTGTGATTAAGTGATATCAGCTAAAAAATATTTAATAGTTTTCAGTTGAGGTTTAGTACGAGGATAAGAAACTATTGTCTAAATATGAGAAGAACTTGTCTATTTTGGTGAAGAAACCTGAAACTTTTTAATAGAGAATCAATACCGATTCAATGAGTTGCTTAACAGGAGTGTGCGGAATGGAAAAAAAGAAAGATCATGATCATATCAAAAAGCTTTCAGCGGCGGGATTGCTGATTGCGATGGGAGTCGTGTACGGCGATATTGGGACGAGTCCGTTATATGTGATGAAAGCTATTTTAGAGGAAAATGGTGGACTGAGCACCGTAACTAAAGATTTTGTACTAGGTGCAGTCTCATTAGTTTTTTGGACCGTCATGCTGTTAACTACGGTCAAATATGTGTTGATTGCCTTGAGAGCGGATAACCATGGTGAAGGAGGAATCTTCTCTTTATATACATTAGTACGTAAAGGTGGAAAATATTTAATTGTTCCAGCTATGATTGGTGGTGCCGCGCTGTTGGCTGATGGCGTATTAACACCTGCGGTAACGGTAACGACAGCGATTGAAGGACTGCGGGGGATTCCTGATTTTTATCAGGAGTTTGGGAACAATCAAAATATCATCGTAATCATCACGTTAGTTATTTTGCTTTTCCTATTTTTAATTCAACGTTTTGGTACGGATTTTGTTGGGAAAGCTTTTGGACCGATCATGTTTTTATGGTTCACCTTTTTAGGGCTGATGGGTATTTCAAATATCCCATATGATTTTAGCGTGATTAAAGCGTTGAATCCTTATTATGCGATCCACCTATTATTCAATCCTGACAATAAGATGGGAATCTTTATTTTAGGAAGTATCTTCCTAGCAACGACCGGTGCCGAAGCCTTATATTCTGACATGGGACACGTCGGAAAGAAAAATATCCATTTTAGCTGGCCGTACGTTTTGCTTTGCTTAATGTTAAATTATGCAGGACAAGCAGCTTGGATTTTGCACTCAAAGGGCAATGCCTCGATTGAAGGGATCGAAAATTTAAATCCATTTTTCCAAATTTTACCTGACGGGTGGATGATCTTTGGTGTCATCTTTGCGACGATTGCTGCTATCATTGCCTCTCAGGCTTTGATTTCTGGGTCATTCACACTAGTGTCTGAGGCGATTAAGCTGAAACTGTTGCCTAGAATGCGAATTATTTATCCAGGAAAAAGTATTGGTCAGATGTATATTCCGGCGATCAATATGATCTTGTGGGCTGCATGTTCATTGATTGTTTTGACTTTCCGCACATCAAGTCATATGGAAGCGGCTTATGGTCTATCAATTACGGTAACGATGTTAATGACGACTTTCTTGTTGTATCATTATCTATTACAAAGTGGAACCTCGCGCATTTTAGCTGGTTTAATGCTACTCTTTTTTGGTATATTGGAAGGCTTCTTCTTTATATCCAGCGTCACCAAGTTCTTCCATGGAGGTTTTGTGGCGGTGGCAATGGCATTGCTGATATTAAGTGTGATGTATATTTGGCATCGCAGTAATCAAGTTCAAGAAGATGCGAGCCAAGATGTTTATTTCAAAGACTATCTGCCGCAATTACAAGAGCTTCATGACGATGACAGAATTCCCTATTATCAAACCAACGTCGTTTTTTTGGTCCCACGTTTAGAAGGCGATGCAATCCCGCAGCAATTTATTTATTCGATTTTGGATAAACGATTAAAACGGGCAAAAGTATACTGGTTTGTAAATGTAGAAGTAACAGATGAACCATATACAGAAGAATATAGTATTGATATGATGGAAACTGATTTTATTGTAAAGGTTAAATTGTATCTAGGTTTTCGAATCGCTCAGGATGTAAACGTCTATTTGCGTCAAATTATTCATGATTTGATGAAACAAGGCCGTTTGCCTAAACAACCGCAGCATTACTCGTTAACTCCTGGACGTCAGGTAGGGGATTTTCGTTTTGTCATGATTCAGGAAGAATTATCCAATACGACTAGAATCGACAAATGGGATCGACAAGTTATGCAAGCACGTTTAGCAATCAAACGTCATACAGTTACGCCTGAACGCTGGTTCGGTATTGAGTATAGTGAGGTTACTTATGAAACAGTGCCGTTAATTGTCGGCGAAACGAAAAAAACATGGCTGAAAGAACGAAAAGAATAGTGAGTCCCTAGTCTAATGTATAATTTGCTCATTCGAATCATCTATTTAGAAGATTTGTTCAAAAAGTTTATTCAAATAAAGAGTTTTTGGCTGAAATACAAGTCAAAAACTCTTTTCTTTTTATTTGAAATAAGTTAAATTAAGATTAAAATAGAATGAACAAAGGGGGCTGAGAGATGGAAATGACAATTTCGGGGTTACGAGAAAGGCTGCAAGAAGCCGATGAAAAACAATTAAGTGAATTAATCTGTCAGATATACAAACATTCAGAAGTTGCTCAACAAATCGTGGATTCAACTCTTTTGGATGATGATTATGGAATGCGATTCGCTGAAACCACTAAGAAAAAACTAGAACGGGCTTTTTTTCCACACGGTAAAATTGATCGTTCTTTGACACAAGCTAAAGAGCTGTTGCGTCAATTTCGTAAGAGTTGCCAAAATCAGCGAGCATTGATCGAGATTGAATTGTTTTTTGTCGAATGCGGACTAGATTTTCTCGGCATCTTTGGAGAATCAGATGGAGAAATGAAAGAATTGCTGATTACGAACTACGCTTCAGCGGTAGCGCGGATTTTAGAAGATGGTTCGGAACTTTTTTTCCACCACTATTTTGCTAAATGTAACCAAATTATTGATGTTGCAAGAGGTTTCACCTCAGGATTTTCACAGGATATGCTGGATGTGTATCAACAGTTAGCAAAAAGGTGAGGCCTAGGCCTCACCTTCCATTTCTAGTTGCATTGCTCGTTCTTGTGCCTGTTCTTGGTCTAACTTTCTCAAGTGGCGCATTGCTTTAAAGTAGGAAGTCAACAACACAGCAGTTGATCCCATCCAAGCCAATGGTGACGCAAAGGCTGCTCCAGCAAAACCAAAAGAGTGTGTCAGAATAATGGCAGCGAAGGAACGCATAACAAGTTCCATAATCCCGGCAATAGTCGGGATTTTTGCTTGCCCTAATCCTTGCAGAGTATAGCGGAGGATGAATAGTATTGCTAAGACCCAATACAAGGAACCATTAATAATAAAATAAGTTTGTGTCAGTTGAAATACGTGTACTTCGCTAGGATTAACGAAAAGAGCGACGAAATAATGTCCGCAGGTAATCACTAAAACACCAACGAAAATACTAAATATACCGCTCATTACCAAACATTGCTTAACACCAAGTAAAATTCGTCCATATTCTTTTGCCCCATAGTTTTGAGCAGTAAAAGTTGCCATAGTAATTCCGAATGACATCATTGGTAAGATTGCAAGCTGATCAATTCGACTTGCAGTAGTTTGCGCAGCAACGACGTCTGTTCCTAACGTATTCAATGCAGATTGCAAAATGACAGCACCAATTGCAATAATTGATGATTGGAATCCTATAGGCAAAGCTGAGTTCAAGTGTATGCGAAAGTCCTCTTTGTTAAGAGAAAAATGTTTACGATTGATTTGTAATATAGGGATTTTTCTTCGGATAAACCACACACACATCAAACTTGCTGCAACTTGAGCGATGACCGTCGCATAACCCGCACCAGCAACTCCCATATGGAAATAAATAATGAAGATTAGATCTAAGACAACGTTGATTACTACCGCAAAGGCCAAGAAGAATAGCGGTGTACGACTATCTCCTAAGGCACGTACCATATTTGACAAAAGATTAAATGCCATTGATGCGAAGATCCCGCCTAAAAGAATAGAGATAAAATCTTGCGCTTGATCTAGCAATTCTGGCGGTGTCTGCATGAGCAATAATAAGGGACGTAAGAACAGCAGGCTTAACGTTGTCAAAACAACTGTTACACCAAGACTAATCAAAATCGAAGTAGCAAAGCTTTTTCGCACGCCCTGAGCATCTTTAGCACCGAAACGCTGAGCCGTAATAATAGAGAGACCAGAAGTTAAACCTTGTGCAAAACCAATAATCAAAAAACTGACACTACTAGTAGCTCCAACTGCGGCTAAAGCATCTTTGCCTAACGTTTGACCTACTACGATCATATCAACCATACTGTAAAATTGCTGAAAAACATTTCCTATAAACAAAGGCAAGGCGAATAAAATGATCAGCTTTGCCGGATTTCCTCGAGTTAATTCTTTCATCTTTTTCCCGCTTTCTAATAAAATTTTCTGATTGATATTACCATAAAATTTTCTGAAAGCAAGTGTCTTGAATAAAAAGTTAAGAAAAAAGAGACAACCCTTAAGAAAGGTTGTCTCTGAAATTAACGTTGCCGGATCTCGTGCGGCAAAAGGATCGTCTGACGGCTGCCGTCATCGTAGGCATAAACTTCTTGAGGGAAGTCATTAGAATAACCAAATGGGAGATCTATTCCCATTTCGACGCTACTTCCTTCTTGGGAGAAGTGCATCGTAACACGACCATCATTATTGATCAGGTCAAAACTTAAGATATTGTCTAATGGGATCAAACCCTTTAAGTCTAGGTCAATGATATACCAGATACTATCAATCAGCTCGCCTGGCAAGCTGGATACCACACCGACAGAGGCATAACGACTTTTTTTAGAATCAAATGTTTCAAACATAGATTTTCCTCCTTTAGTTGGAATCACTTACTTAAAGTACGAGTAAGCTTTGTAGTGACTTATTGTAATTCTTTTTTTCAGAAAAAACCACTTATTACGCTTAGTCTATAAGAAAAAGTAAAAAATTCTAAATTTTTAAAGGAAGGAACCAGACTTTTGTAGTTTAAAAAAGATGGCCGGCTAGAAAAGCAGGCCATCGCATTAAATTTTTATTCTTCTGTTGACTCACCAATAACTTCTGGTTCAGCGCCTTCAGCAGCTTCATCTTCTTCAGGTAGTTCTTGCGCTTCTTGGACAGCAACGATTTGTTCTTCTGCATCAGTTACGATTGTGTAATCATCATTCTTAGGTAGATCACCTACAGAAATTGATTGGCCGATTTCTAATCCAGAGATGTCTACATCAATGCCTTCTGGTAATTTTTCTGGTGTTGCAGAAACAGTGGCTGTGTAAAGCGTTTGAGTTAATACACCGCCAGCTTTCACGCCAACAGATTCACCAACTAAGTTGATTTCTGTTTCAGCTTCAGTTTCTTCTGACAAGTTTACAGATAATAATTCAATATGCGTTAAACGACGAGTAAAGGTATCAACTTGTGAGTCGCGTAATAGTGTGTTCACCTTTTTACCGCCAATTTCAATGGCGAAAACAGTATTCGCACCATTTTCACGTAACAATTTTGAAAATTCACGTTCATCAATTGAGATAGGTGTACTTTCTATCTTGTACCCATTAACGACTGCAGGAACTTTTCCTTCGTGACGTAATTTGTTGCGAATGGAACGGGGACGAGTTGCTCTTTCTTCTACTTTCAATGATACTGCCATAACCAAATTCCTCCTTAAAATGTGACTGTCTGTGGTTGTTCAGACAGATTTTATTTAAGTGACGGGTTATTCTCAGCACAATGGCTTTGCGAAAAAACGCAAAAAGACAGTCGTCTACACAACTGTCCAAAAAAAGTCTACGTTCAACTTTCTCTACCAGGTCATAACGCTGTGTATGAGAAACCTTTGATTCACTTAATCATACGAATCTCTGACTCGTATAATTAAATTCTAGGACTTATCTAATCAAAATGCAAGTATAATGTCTGTTGACGATTTAAGTAAGGAATTTTTCGTAGTTGGTAAATACTATGTTAACGGAGCTAAGTGTTCAAATGTGTCATTAGTTTTTGAGAGTTGTTTTCTTGATAGCAATACTTTTGTTTTTGAAAGTGAATAAAAACATCAAGAAAGAGTGTGAGGGTTTTGTCTCTTTTTGAAATTCGGTATAATGAGTCCAACAATATTGAAGGAGTTTTACCATGCGATTAGACAAAGTGATTGAGCAGAACTTAAAAACAACACGAAAAGAAATGAAACGTTTATTTCTAATGAAAAAGGTTTTAATCGATGGTGAAGTTGAGCTGAACCAGTGGCGCAACGTCGATAGTCAACTCCATGAGATTCAAGTAGATGGGCAGAAATTGCAAACGGATCACGTGTATTACTTATTAAATAAACCAGCCGGCGTCGTAACAGCGAAAAAGGATAATAAATTTCAAACAGCCATAGAACTGGTGAAAGAAGGAGAGCGTCCAGCAGATTTATATCCAGTAGGTCGCTTGGATCGTGATACGACCGGGTTGTTGTTATTGACTGACAATGGTCAACTAGGTTACGATCTCTTACAGCCGTATGCTAAAGTTGCAAAGACATATCGTGCCACAATCAACGATACAGTGACATTTGAGGACGTGTTGGCTTTTGAAAAAGGGATTGTTTTTCACGGAGGAATTCGTTGTCAGCCAGCGCATTTAGCGATTTTACAATCTGATCCAGACCAGTCGGAAGTTTTACTTACGATCAAAGAAGGAAAATTTCATCAAGTCAAAAAAATGTTTTTGGCTTGTGGGAAAAAAGTTACGAGCTTGACCCGTATTGCGATGGGACCATTAGTTTTGCCAGCAAATTTAGCAGTAGGTAATTACCGTTCGTTAACATTGGCAGAGCTTAAACAATTAAAATCATATTTTAGATAGAAGGTTTGAAGATGGGATACGAGACAATTTTATTTGATATCGACGATACGTTGCTGGATTTTAAGGCAGCAGAAGAACAAGCATTAAGTCAATTGCTTCAAGATATGGGAGTGGAGCCTTCTTTATCTGTGAAGAACAATTACAAAAAAATGAACCAAGGTTTTTGGCGCGATCATGAAGCAGGACTGCTATCACGTCAAGAATTACTAGACAATCGTTTCCGCCTATTCTTTGAACAATATAAACGAGAAGTTGATGGGCCAAAAACAGAGGCGCGTTATCGCTACTATTTGAATCAAGGACATCAGTTGATTTCAAACAGCCTAGAAGTTGTAGAAAGTCTGAGTCAGAAAAAAGATCTTTATGTAGTAACAAATGGTGTGTCTGTAACTCAGCATCAGCGTCTAGAAAAATCAGGACTTGCACCTTATTTCAAAAAATTCTTTATCTCTGAAGAAATGGGTGTTCATAAACCAATGAAAGAATTTTTCGACATCGTTTTTGCGGAAATTCCTCGATTCGACAAAGAAAAAACCGTGATTATCGGTGATTCTTTAACTTCAGATATTAAAGGTGGGCAGGTTGCTGGGATCGACACGATTTGGATGAATCCTCATGAAAATGAAACGAAAGAAATTAGACCAACGTTTCAGATAAAAAAATTGACGGACCTCTATCAGATTTTAGATGATTTTTAAGTTTTATATAGCAATTTGACGTTGTTTCGCTATAATAGGACTAATGAAAAACGAAAGAGGTTTTACTTGCATGAAAAACAAACCGATCATCATTGGTGTAACGGGCGGTTCAGGTAGTGGGAAAACGAGTGTTAGCCGTGCGATCTACAACCGGTTTCCCGATCATTCAATTATGATGTTGGAGCATGATTCTTATTACAAAGACCAAAGCAATATCAGCTTTGAAGAACGATTAAAAACGAACTACGATCATCCTTTTGCGTTTGATACAGATTTATTGATTGAACATTTAAAGGATTTAACAAAATATCAATCAGTGGAAGTGCCAATATACGATTATGTGGCACATACGCGCAGCGCTGAGGTTTATGTACAGGAGCCTAAAGAAGTCATCATATTAGAAGGAATTCTGATTTTAGAAGATGAACGTTTACGTGATTTAATGGATATCAAAATTTATGTAGATACAGATGATGATATTCGGATTATTCGCCGAATTAAACGTGACATGAACGAGCGCGGAAGAACATTGGAATCGGTTATTGATCAATATTTGACAGTGGTGAAGCCAATGTATCATCAGTTTATCGAACCAACTAAACGGTATGCGGATATAATCGTGCCAGAAGGCGGCGAAAATCACGTAGCGATCGATTTGATTGCGACGAAGGTGGCAAGTTTTTTGAATCATGAGTAAAAAGAGCAAAGCAGAAACTTCCTGCTTTGCTCTTTTTACGTATTTGTTATGCGGCCGAGAAGACTCGAACTTCCACGGTATTGCTACCACTAGCGCCTGAAGCTAGCGCGTCTGCCAATTCCGCCACGACCGCAAGGAAATTACTTATTTATTTTAGCACAAAAATTTTTTTGTGCCAGAGATAACGTCGATAAGTCTCAAAAAACCCGACTCGCTATTGAGTCGGGAGAAAATTTTATAAGTAGTATTTTTTAGCAACTGTTAAGTCGTCGTTCAAGTCATAAACAAGTGGTTGACCTGTAGGAATTTCTAAGTCCATGATATCTTCGTCAGAAATACCTTCGATGTGTTTAGCTAATGCACGTAAAGAGTTACCATGTGCAGCAACTAAAACAGTTTTACCGTCTTTCAAAGCAGGAGCGATTTCGTCTTGCCAGAAAGGTAACGCGCGTTCCAAAGTAACTTTCAAGTTTTCGCCACCAGGGATATCGCGAGGGTCTAACATAGAGTAACGGCGATCTTGAGCTGCTGAACCTTCGTCAGTTGCTTCCATTAATGGAGGTAATACGTCGTATGAACGGCGCCAGATATGAACTTGTTCGTCACCATACTTTTCAGCGGTTTCTTTTTTGTTCAATCCTTGTAATTTACCATAATGACGTTCATTTAAGCGCCAAGATTTTACAGTTGGTACCCAAAGTTGATCAGATTCTTCAAGAATATAGTTACAAGTTTTAATTGCACGAGTTAAAACAGATGTATAAGCTACATCAAATTCAATTCCTGCTTCTTTGATTTTACGTCCGCCTTCTTTTGCTTCTTCGACACCTTCTGGAGCCAAATCAACATCTGCCCAGCCTGTAAATTGGTTCAACTTGTTCCATTCACTTAAGCCGTGACGAGAAAAAACTAATTTTGGCATAACATTCTCTCCTTTTGAAATTTCTGAAATTTTCAATTCCTGATTCATTGTACAATGTTTCTGCCGTGATTTCCATTAAATTGAGTGTGTTTTTTATCAAAACACAAGCTTTACAAGGATTTTTTATTATTTCTTTGGAACTTCCAAAGTTTTTGGACCTTCTGGTGTCCCGACGATTACGCGTGAGATCATATCAATAAACAATCCATGCTCAACTACCCCGACGCACTTATCCAGTTCTGCTGCTAAGGAGTGAGGATCTTCGATAACCTCTAGATGTAGATCAATGATATAATGTCCGCCATCTGTTGTTAAAAGTTCGTTGGAGTCAGTCATCCGCCAGGTTGGTTTATATCCCTTTGATTCAAATAAACGGAAGACATTGTGACTGCCAAAGGGCACTACTTCGACTGGTAAGGGAAAGTTTCCCAATTTATTGACCATTTTACTTTCGTCTACGATCCAGATGCAGTCTTTGGAATAAGTTGCTACTACTTTTTCGAAAAGCAGTGCAGCACCTCCGCCCTTGATTCCTTGGAAATCATCACTGATTTCATCCGCGCCATCAATAGTAAGATCGACTGATTCTACATCATCGATTGCTTTTAACGGAATTCCTAATTCTTTAGCTTGTTGTTCTGTTTTAGAAGAAGTCACGACACCAGTGATTTTTAAACCTTCTTCATTTACTCGACGCCCAAGTTCCTTCACTAAATAGTAAGCTGTTGACCCAGTTCCTAATCCAACGGTCATTCCGTCTTTGACAAACTTTGCTGCCTCGATCCCAACTAACTCTTTCAAATTCATTGAAAATCCCACCTTCTGCTAAGTTATGTCCATTGTAATCGCAAAAAAAGAAAAAAGATAGCCTTTTCAGTAAAAAAGACCAAAAAGGTGGATGCGCTTTATACAGTTTTCCTTCAGGTGATAGGGAGTATAATATAAAGAATAAATTTTTTCTTATTTTGAGTCATCTCGAAAACAAAAAAATACGATATTAAAAAGAAGAAAAAAACTTTAAGTAGTTTGTTGACAGTGAAAATCAATCATGGTATGCTATCAAAGGTGCTTTGTGAACAGGTCTCTCGATAGAGACGTGCTGACTGTGTCGAAGTACGCTTGATAGAGAATGCAGGGATGCATTATTTTTTATTGCTGAAAAAGAACCACCAGGATGTGTGGTACTAGAAAGCGGATCGAGGAAGGAGGAAACAAGGAATGCCTACAATTAATCAATTAGTACGTAAACCTCGTAAATCAAAGGTGGAAAAATCAAATTCACCAGCATTGAACAAAGGATATAACAGCTTTAAAAAAGCTCAAACAAACGTGAACTCACCACAAAAACGTGGAGTTTGTACACGTGTGGGGACTATGACACCTAAGAAACCCAACTCAGCATTGCGTAAATATGCTCGTGTTCGTTTGTCAAACTTGATCGAAGTAACAGCTTATATTCCAGGTATCGGCCATAACCTACAAGAACATAGTGTTGTTCTATTACGTGGTGGTCGTGTAAAAGACTTGCCAGGGGTACGTTACCATATCGTTCGTGGCGCACTAGATACTGCCGGTGTTAACGATCGTAAACAAAGCCGTTCTAAATACGGTACTAAGAAACCTAAAGCTTAATCAAACGAATAGATAAGACATATTTTCGGAAGGAGGAGTTACGTATGACTCGTAAAGGAACGATTGCAAAACGTGATGTTTTGCCAGATCCTATGTATAACTCTAAGCTAGTAACTCGTTTAATCAACCGTGTAATGGTTGACGGCAAACGTGGTACTGCTTCAAATATCGTATACAACGCTTTTAGTACTATTAAAGAATCAACAGGAAATGATCCATTGGAAGTTTTTGAACAAGCAATGGAAAACATTATGCCTGTATTAGAAGTTAAAGCTCGCCGTGTTGGGGGTTCTAACTATCAAGTTCCCGTTGAAGTGCGTCCAGAGCGTCGTACTACTTTAGGCTTGCGTTGGGTTGTGAATTTCGCACGTTTACGCGGCGAACACACAATGGAAGAACGCTTAGCAAAAGAAATCATGGATGCTGCTAATAATACTGGTGCTTCTGTGAAAAAACGCGAAGATACACACAAAATGGCGGAAGCCAACCGTGCATTTGCTCATTATCGTTGGTAAGATTTTTTCTGCTGACAAAGGTCAACAGATTTCTGACCAAACAACGCTAAATTTAATTTAAGAGAGGAGCAAACTAAGAAATGGCAAGAGAATTTTCTCTAGAAAACACTCGTAATATCGGTATCATGGCTCACGTTGACGCTGGTAAAACAACAACAACAGAGCGTGTTTTATACTACACTGGTAAAATTCATAAAATTGGAGAAACCCACGAAGGCGCTTCTCAAATGGACTGGATGGAACAAGAACAAGAACGTGGTATCACAATCACATCTGCCGCTACTACAGCGCAATGGAAGGGTCACCGCGTAAACATCATTGATACCCCAGGACACGTGGACTTCACAATCGAAGTTCAACGTTCATTACGTGTACTTGACGGTGCAGTAACTGTTTTGGACTCACAATCAGGTGTAGAACCACAAACAGAGACGGTTTGGCGTCAAGCAACAGAATACCGCGTTCCACGTATCGTATTCTGTAACAAAATGGACAAAATTGGTGCGGACTTCCTTTACTCAGTAAGCACTTTACATGATCGTTTGCAAGCAAATGCTCATCCAATCCAATTACCAATTGGTGCGGAAGATGATTTCACTGGAATTATTGACTTAGTCAAAATGAAAGCTGAAATCTATACAAACGATTTAGGTACGGAAATTCAAGAAACTGAAATTCCTGCTGAATATCAAGAACAAGCTGAAGAATGGCGTGAAAAATTAGTTGAAGCAGTCGCTGATACTGATGAAGACCTAATGATGAAATTCTTGGAAGGTGAAGAAATCACTGAAGAAGAATTGAAAGCAGGAATTCGTAACGCAACTCTAGCAGTAGACTTCTACCCAGTACTATGTGGTTCAGCCTTCAAGAACAAAGGTGTTCAATTGATGTTGGATGCAGTCATTGACTATCTTCCAGCGCCAACTGATGTACCTGCGATCAAAGGTTTCGATCCTAAAACAGACGAAGAAACGGAACGTCCAGCTGATGATTCTGCTCCATTCTCATCACTTGCGTTTAAAGTTATGACTGACCCATTCGTAGGTCGTTTAACATTCTTCCGTGTTTACTCAGGTGTTCTAAATTCTGGTTCATACGTATTGAATGCTTCTAAAGGTAAACGTGAACGTATCGGACGTATTCTACAAATGCATGCGAATACGCGTAAAGAAATCGAAACAGTTTACTCAGGCGATATCGCTGCAGCTGTTGGGTTGAAAGACACAACAACTGGGGATACATTGTGTGACGAAAAAGCGCCAGTTATCCTTGAATCAATCGAATTCCCTGATCCAGTTATCGAAGTTGCTGTTGAACCTAAATCAAAAGCTGACCAAGATAAAATGGGTGTTGCTTTACAAAAACTTGCTGAAGAAGATCCTTCATTCCGCGTTGAAACAAACGTTGAAACTGGCGAAACTGTAATCGCTGGTATGGGTGAGCTTCACTTAGACGTATTGGTTGACCGCATGCGTCGTGAATTTAAAGTAGATGCTAACGTAGGTGCGCCTCAAGTATCTTACCGTGAAACATTCCGTTCTGCTACAAATGCAGAAGGTAAGTTTGTACGTCAGTCTGGTGGTAAAGGTCAATACGGTCACGTATGGATCGAATTTACACCAAACGAAGAAGGTGCTGGCTTCGAATTCGAAAACGCAATTGTCGGTGGTGTGGTTCCTCGTGAATACATCCCAGCTGTTGAAAAAGGATTAGAAGATGCGATGGCTAATGGTGTATTAGCTGGCTATCCGTTAGTTGATATTAAAGCTAAACTTTATGATGGTTCTTACCATGATGTCGATTCAAATGAAACGGCCTTCCGTGTAGCCGCATCTATGGCGCTACGTGCTGCTGCGAAGAAAGCTAATCCATCAATCCTTGAACCGATGATGAAAGTTACGATTACTGTTCCAGAAGATTACTTAGGCGATGTGATGGGTCATGTAACTGCTCGTCGTGGACGTGTTGAAGGTATGGAAGCACATGGTAACTCGCAAATCGTTAACGCTATTGTGCCGTTAGCTGAAATGTTTGGTTACGCTACAACACTTCGTTCTTCTACACAAGGACGCGGAACATTTATGATGGTCTTTGACCACTATGAAGATGTACCGAAATCAGTTCAAGAAGAAATCATTAAGAAAAATGGCGGTAAAGCTGAATAATTCTTAAAAGTCAATTGATTTTTGACGGCTTTTTCCAAAAGAACTGTATTTTTAACAACGTTTCATGTAAAATAATTAACTGATGATATGGGCTCGCATCGCTTTTGTGATGCGGACCTATCAGATAAAAAACTAAACTCATTTACTTAGGAGGAACATTTTAAATGGCTAAAGAAAAATTTGACCGTTCAAAACCCCATGTTAACATTGGTACTATCGGACACGTTGACCATGGTAAAACTACTTTAACAGCTGCAATTACAACTGTACTTGCTAAACAAGGCGGAGCGCAAGCTATGGATTACGCTCAAATCGACGGAGCTCCTGAAGAACGCGAACGCGGAATCACTATCAACACTGCTCACGTTGAGTATGAAACCGACAACCGTCACTATGCTCACGTTGACTGCCCAGGACACGCGGACTACGTTAAAAACATGATCACTGGTGCTGCTCAAATGGACGGAGCTATCTTAGTAGT